>Ga0129302_1000030_pt1 | contig 80138 bp, 59 predicted proteins | sample BlaSprsedimmetaG_FD_94476 | JGI IMG/M metagenome (GOLD analysis project Ga0129302, IMG submission 94476) | Hot spring sediment bacterial and archeal communities from California, USA to study Microbial Dark Matter (Phase II) - Blank Spring... | ecosystem: Environmental > Aquatic > Thermal springs...
ATATCAATTGCCAACCGAAACGAAACCGACCTTACCCTAAAGGATGTAAATCCCACCTCGCCACTGCCAAAACTTTTTTTCCCAAACGAGTTTGCAGTTATCACTGTAAACCCCAACCAAGTGACTCAGTTCTACTACTGTCAAAATCCGTCATCTTTTATCAAAGTTGATAAATTGCCAGCCTTTAACAACGATAAAGGCTACGTTGTGTTAATTAATTCAGAAAATGAAGTGATTGATGAATTACGATACACTGAAAAAATGCACAACCGATTACTAAACGATGTTAAAGGGGTGTCACTTGAACGAGTCAATCCTAACATGCCAACCAACCAATCAAGCACATGGCAATCGGCTGCACAGGCAGCCGGATTTGCCACTCCTACCTACCAGAACTCCCAATATACCGATTTAACCGAAAGCAATAGCAAGTTTACCCTAACACCTGAAATTTTCTCGCCCGATGGCGATGGCCGCGATGATTACCTGCTAATAAATTACCAATTACCCGAACCCGGTTATGTAGCCAATATCAGGATCTTCAATGCCAACGGCATTGAAATCTACCGGCTTGCGAACAACCTGACCCTTGGAACCTCCGGACAACTCCGATGGGACGGAACCGACACCCAAAACCGACGGGTAAATTCGGGTATTTACATTGTTTACATTGAATACTTCAATCTTTCGGGCGAGGTTAAACGCGAAAAGAAAACCTGTGTGGTGGGATACAGGTAGGATTTATTTGGTTTTGCAGAAAAAATAATGCTATTTTGGGAAACTAAAATGATTGGCAATGGAAGGCTATATTGAACTACCCAAGTGCACATTACGATACCGGATTAGCGGAAGCGGTCCGGCAGTGGTGTTGTTACATGGCTATCTGGAGAACCTCTCCATTTGGGAGGAGTTAACCATGGAACTCGAAAACGATTACACTGTCCTCACGGTGGACCTTCCGGGACATGGTAAATCCATTTGTAAGGAAGAGGTGATTGGCATGGATTTCATGGCCGACAGCGTTAGTGCTGTAATGCGGGCGTTGTCAATTAACAAGGCGTATCTTATTGGACACTCCATGGGTGGATATGTAGGTTTAGCCTTTGCCGAACGATACCCAAACTGGCTCACAGGACTTTGCTTGCTCCACTCAACCCCCAATGCCGATACCCATGAGAAACGGGCAGCTCGCATGGCCGATATCAAACGTGTAAAAGAGGGTAAAAAAGAACAAATTATTGAAACTAACATCCCTCGGCTATTTGCCAACCATAACCAACAAAAGCTTTTGGGCGAAATAAATCACATGAAATTAATTGCCCGAAACACAAGCGATGCTGGTATTATTGGCGCGCTTAACGGCATGGCCCAACGCCCCGACCGCAACCATGTAATTGAACAGGCGCTTTTTCCGGTTACAATGATTTTTGGCAAACACGACAACCTGATATCAATGGGCGTGGCTCAAACCCTTGAAGAACGCCATAGAAAAGCAAAAACTATTTACCTTGAAAACTCGGGTCACATGGGTTTTATTGAAGAACCCGAACAAACGTTCTCAGCAATGAAATCGATACTTAAGTAAGATTAAAAGAAACTCAAGTATTGCTTTAAAGAAAACCGGTTCGCTTAATAGAAATATTAGTTTTATTGATAACACATTAATATTAAGCACTAACCGTAGTCATACACATACGTTTTGCCTGTTTACCTGCATTTGAAACTGTTATTTTTTAATAAATTTCGACATTGTTTCAAAATCGCTGTTTTCATAAAGTTAACTTTATAGCATGGAAAAAAGCAAACATCCATACGGGGCCAAGCAACCGCAATTTGACAAGCGTTACCTGCAAATGGCAAAAATCTGGGCTAAAAACTCATACTGCAAACGCAGGCAGGTTGGTGCACTCATTGTTAAGGAGCGAATGATTATTTCTGACGGTTACAACGGCACGCCCGCCGGTTTTGAGAATATTTGTGAGGATGAGACCGGTAAAACCAAGCCTTATGTTTTACACGCCGAGGCAAATGCCATAACAAAAGTGGCAAAATCGGGTAACAGCTCTGAGGGAGCCACCCTTTATGTTACATCATCACCCTGTATGGAATGCTCCAAGCTGATTATTCAGGCAGGCATACGCAGAGTAGTTTACTGCGATGAGTATCATAACCTCGATGGTATCGACCTATTAAAACGCGCTGGAATTAAAGTGGTTAAAATTGAGATTAAGGATGTTGAAGATTTTTAACGACAAGGAATAGTATGAATTATCAAAATTCTAAGAAAGACATTATTTACCCAATAGTTATTGCCTTTGTGCTTATTGTTGGTATTGTAATTGGGTTGATTTTAGGCGGAAGAGTTGAGAAACCTAACCTTCTTGTTTACCCACGAACCGATAAGCTCAGCAATGTTATTCGTTACATTGCCGATGAGTATGTTGATACCATTTCAACGGAGACATTGGTTGAGAATACCATTCCAGCAGTGCTTAAAAACCTCGACCCTCACTCGGTTTACATCCCGGCCAAGGATTTACAATCGGTAAATGAACCATTGGAGGGGGGCTTCGATGGTATTGGTATTCAGTTTAACATGAACAACGATACGGTTGTGGTTATTAACACCATTCCCGGTGGCCCATCAGAAAAATTAGGCATACTGGCCGGCGACAGAATTGTTAAGGTAAACGGGAAGAACATCGCCGGAGTTAAATTCCCAATGGACAGTGTTCCAAAACTGCTTAAAGGGCCTACCGGAACAAGAGTACAGGTAAGCATAAAGCGAACCGATGTTCCCTATCTGATAGATTTTGATATCGTTAGAGATAAAATACCCATTTACAGCGTTGATGTAGCCTATATGCCTACAAAGGATATCGGCTACATCAAAATCAACACCTTTTCCAAAACCACCTACAAGGAATTCCTTGAAGCAATGGTAAAGTTAACCGAACAGGGCATGACCAAGCTTATTCTCGACCTGAAAAGCAACAGTGGAGGATATATGGATGCAGCCATTAACATTGCCAATGAGTTCCTGCCCGCCAACCGGTTGATTGTTTATACCCAAGGGAAAAACCGCCCGCGACAGAAGGCCAAATCGAATGGCAAAGGTTTCTTTCAGGAATTACCCCTCGCCATTCTAATCGATGAATTCTCGGCATCAGCTAGTGAAATTCTTGCCGGTGCAATACAGGATAACGACCGTGGAATCATAGTTGGTCGTCGTTCCTTCGGTAAAGGATTGGTTCAGGAGCAGGTTTACTTTTCCGATGGCTCAGCCCTTAGGCTAACCATTGCCCGCTATTACACCCCTTCGGGGCGTAGCATACAAAAACCCTACAAACCTGGCGACGAGGAATACTTTTACGAAATTGGCAACCGTTACCTGCATGGAGAGTTTCAGAATGCTGATAGTATTCAATTTGCCGATTCGCTCAAATACTACACCATAGGTGGAAGAGTGGTTTACGGTGGAGGCGGAATAATGCCCGATTTCTTTGTTCCGCTTGATACGGTTGGTATCACCCCCTACTACCAACAGGTTTCGCGCCGAAACCTTATTTACCGCTACGCCTTTAAGTTTGCCGATGAGCACAGGAAGCAAACCCGTGGGCTAAAGAGTTTCAACGAGGTTGACCGTTACCTTAAAAAATTTAATATTCTGGCCGATTTTGTTGACTTTGCTAAACAAAATGGAGTGAATCCTGACCCAAATGATTTAGCCAAATCCAAGCTAATCATAGAAACCCAGCTGAAGGCAACCATTGCCCGAAATATCATCGACAACGAGGGTTTTTACCCCTACATTCGACATATTGACAAAACCCTTATTAGAGCCATAGACCTTTGCGAAAAAGGCAACTGCATTTTGCCCTTAAATAGGAATTAGTTGATGGTGTAATGGAATGGAACACAGACAACGCAGATTTTGCAGATTTACGCTGTGAATTGGTTTATGTTGATGGTTGTTGGTAGATTATTAATACTTCAAACAATGGAATGCGGATAACACTGATTGAAATGATTCATATTGATGCAAAATCAACCAAACACCAAAAACGAAAAACCAGACTCTAAACACCTATTCCTCATATTCCCGCTAATGCGGAACAGGCTCTTTACCCTATGATGAGATTTCTCGGCATGGTTTATCCCGATATATCGAGACTCGGAATGACAGGTGGGTTTGGTGGTTGACGGTTGATGGATGAATAAAGCAAATTGAATTCCTAAGATAATAAGGTTTGTATTCACAAATTCAAGAATTATCATAAGCACGTCAATACGCACTAAGTTTTTTTATGGAGATCAATAGCAATCAAATAGAAGAAGTAATTGAGGTTGGCAAGGCAAACCTGCAAGCTCTTTTAATGCTCTTCCCAATTGCAGCAATGGCAATTATCCCCTTTGTGCTTGTAAATGGATTTGAGCCATTAATTAACGGGGTTTTTTCCCTGAAAAACCACCAGTTGCATATTTTGTTAGCATTCCCACTGCTTATACTCATACACGAGGGGTTACATGGTGTAACCTGGGCCTTTTTTGCCAAAAGCGGATTTAAATCGATAAGTTTTGGCATTAAATGGTCGTACCTGACGCCCTACTGCCATTGCAGTGAGCCGCTAAAACGTAATCATTACATACTAGGAGGCATTATGCCAGGATTAATAACAGGGATATCCCCAATGGTTTATGCCATTGCAACGGCTAATGGGTGGTTATCGCTTGCCAGTATCTTCCTTACAGTTGCTGCCAGCGGCGACTTTCTTGTTTTGAAGCGAGTTTTAAAATATCCTTTAGGATATATTTTTTTAGATCATCCCAAGGCGATTGGGTTCATTGTAATTGAAAACTAAAACGGGTAAAGCAAATACCATATCATAATAATTCTTTTAGGTTTTGATTGATATATTTACCAATGTTCCCATTCACCTGACAATATGAAAGAATCTGTTTTCTTAACCCGATAATCACCGTAAACTTTTTCTGCTAACTTTGTTTAAAAAAATTACAGCTATGTACGGAAAAATCAAAAACGATTTACAGCAACAACTTGAGAATATTAAGGCCGAAGGGCTTTATAAAACCGAACGTATTATCACCACCCCACAAGGAGTTGAGATAGTTGCCAACGGTAAAAAAGTACTGAACTTCTGCGCCAATAACTACCTTGGCCTCTCGTCGCATCCAGCAGTTATTGAGGCTGGGAAAAAGGCCATTGATGAGTGGGGCTTTGGTATGTCGTCGGTGCGGTTCATTTGCGGCACGCAGGACCTGCATAAGCAGCTTGAGCGGAAACTAAGCGAGTTCCTTGGAACCGAAGATACCATTTTGTACTCGTCGGCATTCGATGCCAATGGAGGCATTTTTGAACCCATCCTGGGTGAAGAGGATGCCATCATCTCCGATGAGCTTAACCACGCATCAATCATCGATGGTGTTAGGCTTTGCAAAGCCAAGCGGTTCCGCTACAAAAATAACGACATGGCCGACCTGGAGGCCAAACTTCAAGAGGCCGCCAACTGCCGTTATAAGATGATTGTTACCGATGGGGTTTTTTCCATGGATGGGATAATTGCTCAGGTTGACAAGATATGCGACCTGGCCGATAACTACGACGCCATGGTAATGGTTGACGATTCACATGCTACAGGTTTTGTGGGCAAAACCGGTCGTGGTACTGCTGAGTACTGCAATGTACTTGGCAGGGTTGATATAATTTCCACCACCTTTGGTAAAGCGTTAGGAGGCGCATCGGGTGGTTGCATCTCGGGACGTAAGGAAATAATTGACATGCTGCGCCAGCGTTCGCGCCCCTACCTTTTCTCAAACTCGCTTATGCCTTCCATTGCCGGAGCAACGCTTAAGGTGCTCAACATGCTCAGCGAGACCACTGAGCTGCGCGATAGGCTCTGGAAAAACACTCAGCTATTCCGTAAAGGCATGATCGAAGCCGGATTCCGCATTGTTGAGGGTGTTCACCCCATTACTCCAATAATGTTAGGCCACCTACCCAACGATGCCAAACTATCGCAGGATTTTGCAGCAGCCCTACTCGAAGAGGGGATATACGTTATTGGGTTCTACTACCCTGTTGTTCCTAAGGGTAAAGCCCGCATCAGGGTTCAGATTAGCGCAGCACACACCCGCGAACACATCCAGTTTGCCATTGAAAAGTTCATAAAAGTGGGCAAACAATTAGGTGTAATTTAGAACTTAGGAAAAGTTATATCAATCTATTTAAGACTTAAAAAAGGGAGTTTCGCACTCCCTTTTCCATATCTTTAGAATAAACCATGTATCTGCGCATCAATCTTATTGATTATAAATCGGAGGTCTTCAGGCTTGTCGGGGAAGTTTAGGTTATCAACATCAATGATTAGTAACTTGCCAAGTTTATAACCTTCAATCCATGCTTCGTAGCGTTCGTTTAGGCGCTGGAGGTAATCAAGGCGGATATTCTTTTCGTAATCGCGACCGCGCTTTTGGATTTGCCTTACCAGGGTTGGCACATTGGCACGAAGGTAAATTAGCAAATCGGGCGGTTTAACCAGCGAGGTCATTAGGTTAAATAGGGATAAGTAGTTGTTAAAGTCGCGGGTACTCATAAGTCCCATGTCGTGGAGGTTAGGTGCAAAAATATGGGCATCCTCATAGATGGTTCGGTCCTGAATAACATCCTCGCCACTGCGGTGTATTTCCACTATTTGGCTAAAGCGGCTGTTCAGGAAGTAAATCTGGAGGTTAAAGCTCCAGCGCTGCATGTCCTCGTAAAAATCGTTCAGGTAGGGGTTCTCGTCAACATCCTCGTACTGGGGTTTCCACTTGTAGTGCTTGGCCAGTAAACCCGTAAGGGTTGTTTTGCCAGAACCAATATTACCCGCAATGGCTATATGCATAGTTTAAATTATTACGAAAGGTTTGTAATTCACTTTTTCGATTTTAAAGATACAAATAGGATTTTAAACGGCAAGGCAAAAGATCGTATAGCTTGATGAATATGCCAAAAAATGTAAATAAACCTTACCAAATCAGGTGTCTAATTAAGTTTTAAGCTGGTTATGAATGGCGAGCAACTCATCGATATACTCGCGAGTATTCGAGAGCCGAGGAACTTTATTCTGTCCACCCAATTTACCCCGCTGGTGCATCCACTCAAAGAAAGTACCCGGAGCAGCTGGCGTAACCAATGGGAAATCGAGCGTTATATTTTTTGCGCGTTTGGCCTCATAATCGGAGTTGTGCTCACAAAGCGTTGAGTCGAGCACTCGTGCAAACGCCTCGATACTGCTTGGCTGTTTTTCAAACTCAATAAGCCATTCATGGCAACCTTTACGGTCGGTTCCCATGTAAACGGGAGCAGCTGTGTACTCGGCAACCAATGCCCCTGTAGCTTTACAGGCTTCTTCAAGGGCACGCTCTGCGTTTTCAACAATAACCTCTTCCCCAAAAACGTTGATGAAGTGACGGGTTCTACCAGTAATCTTGATTTTGTGAGGGTACTTTGAGGTAAAGGTTACCGTATCGCCAATTAGGTAACGCCAAAGCCCTGAATTGGTGGTAATGACCATGGCGTAATTTTTCCCCACCTCAACATCAGCAATAGTAAGGGCTGAAGGATTTGAACTCGAAAGCTCATCGAATGGGATAAACTCGTAAAAAATGCCATAATCGAGCATCAATAGCATACTGTCCGAAACCGGATCATCCTGAATGGCAAAGAAACCCTCGCTGGCATTGTATGTTTCCATGTAGTGCATGTTGGGCGATGGGATAATCTTTTGGAACTGTTCACGGTAGGGCGCAAAACTCACCCCGCCATGCATGAAAAGCTCAAGGTTTGGCCATATCTCAAGCAAGTTACTTTTTCCGGTATAGCTGAGTAGGTGCTTAATCATTACCAAATTCCATGAAGGGACTCCTGCCAGGCTGGTAACATTTTCGTTAAGGGTCTCGTGTGTGAGCTTTTCCAACTTCTCTTCCCAATCGGGTATTAATGCCACCTTTTGGCTGGGGGTTCGAATAAATTCTGCCCACCAGGGTTGATTCTCAATAAGTATTGCCGATAAATCGCCGTAAAAGGAGTTCATGTTAAAGTTATCAACCTGATGACTACCGCCAAGGGTAAGCCCTTTGCCGCTCAAAAGATTGTTGTCAGGGTATAGGTTCATGTATATGGCAAGTACATCGCGAGCCCCCCTGAAATGACAGTTCTCCAACGCCTCGTTGCTAACCGGAATAAACTTGCTTTTGCTTTGGGTAGTACCCGATGACTTGGCAAACCACTTAATATCGGTTGGCCAAAGCAGCCTTTCCTCGCCCTGCCTCAATCGTTCAATATATGGTTTAATGGTTTCATAGTCAACAACCGGTACTCGCTTCTGAAACTCTTCAATGGTTCTGATGCTATCAAAACCATATTGCACTCCGTACTCGGTTTTGGAGCCTGGTTTTAAAAGTTCAAAAAGCACATCGCGTTGCACCTCAAACGGGTATTTCCGGAAAAGATCGATGCTATATAAACGCTTAGTGTTAACCCAGTTCAGGATAGAGTTGAGTAAAGGCATAAACAAAAATTTATCAACTCAAAACTAAGTGATTTTGCCAAAAAAACAAAAGGCCTAAAGCTTGAGGGTAATACCTACGCCAAAAATCTCCTTAAACTGAACACGTGGCCCGCTGCTATTAATCACGCCGTCGCCGTTGGTATCCTTACAAATCTTTACTTTGTCGTCGTATATTAGCTGGGTGGCCAGGTTAACATTGATATACTTGTTAACTTTCATAATTACAAGCGTTTCCCAGTTAACTACAATGTTTTGGGGGTTGTCGAGGTAGTTTGAGAACAGATCGAGCTTAGTAGTTAAGGTGAGATTTTTGAGCCATTCGGCTTTAAAATCATTCTTGGCATAAACCACTCTCACGTAACCACCAATTTCCTCTCGGAGAGTTTCCCCTTTTTTCACGCCAAAAGCACCTGCATTCGATAGCATGGTATCGCGTACAAATGTTAACTTGCCAGTTAAGGGTGCTGCAAAAACACTCAGGTGGGTGTTTGGTTTATAATCCATACCCAATGCTCCTACAAGATATGCGGGAGCAAAAAAGTTAGAAATCTTAAGCCGTGTACTATCGGTTGGGTATTTATAACCGGTTGTAAACTGTGTTTTAAAGTTCAGTAAAATGGCATAGTAAAAGTTTTTAAAGGCCTCACGCCCAAATTTAGACATTAAGTCAATTTTATCGTCGGTTTTTTTGGTGTACTTAACACCCTCCTGGTTCAAAAATCCGTAGCCCAAGTCAATAGTATTATCCCAGGCTATTTTGGGACTTTTATAGCTCACAAACCCTGTGAAAACAGTATTTAGCGCAAATGAGCTTTGTCCGCCAGCCGCCCAGTTGGTTAAAGAGGTTTGGTTAGCATTGATACCCAGCGCCAATCCCTTTTTCCACCCAGCAAGTGAGTCGGTTTTAATCTCTTTAAGTTGCTTTTCGGCTTCAATTACCTGAGCATTTATTGTCCAAGCAAATGCCAGAGGTGCAAGGAATGCAATAAAATTCTTCATACTTAATTAATTTCGATTCTTTAATTTTCGCTAAAATACTAAAAGCCTTCGTAATAAATTAAACTCAAAGTTGTAACTTTGCGGGCTAATTTTTTGGGAATGAAGGGTATCAGAAACATCGCAATAATTGCGCACGTCGATCACGGTAAAACCACGCTGGTCGATAAAATGATTATACAAGGAAAACTGTTCAAGGATCACGACACACCTGGCGAGCTGATTTTGGACAGTAACGATTTGGAGCGTGAGCGTGGCATAACCATTCTGGCCAAGAACGTGTCGGTAAACTACAAGGGCTACAAAATCAATATAATTGACACACCTGGCCATAGCGATTTTGGAGGTGAGGTTGAGCGTGTTCTAAACATGGCCAATGGCGTTCTACTTCTTGTAGATGCCTTTGAAGGCACCATGCCCCAAACCCGTTTTGTTCTGCAAAAAGCCTTAGCCACAGGCTTAAAACCCATTTTGGTGATAAACAAGGTTGATAAGCCAAACTGTCGCCCCGAGGAGGTTCAGGAACAGGTTTACGAGCTGATGTTCAGCCTCGATGCCTCAGAGGAGCAGCTTGAATTCCCCACTATATACGGAAGCGCAAAACAGGGATGGATGAGCAATGACTGGCGTAAGCCATCGGCCGACATCATCCCGCTGCTTGATTGTATCATTGACTATGTGCCTGCTCCTAAACAGCTTAAAGGCACACCCCAGCTGCTTATTACCTCACTCGATTACTCAAGCTATGTTGGCCGTATAGCCATTGGCAAGCTGCACAGGGGAACCCTAAGGGCTGGCCAAAATGTTTCGTTAGCCAAGCGCAACGGCCAAGTAATTCGTACAAAGATCAAGGAACTACTGGTGTTCGAAGGTCTCGAACGCAAAAAGGTTGATGAGGTAAGTTCAGGCGATATTTGCGCACTTGTTGGCATAGAAGGGTTTGACATTGGCGATACCGTAGCCGATTACGAAAACCCAGAACCACTTCCTACCATTGCCGTTGATGAGCCTACCATGAGCATGCTCTTCACCATTAACAACTCACCATTTTTCGGTCGCGATGGGAAATACGTTACCTCGCGCCAGCTTAAGGACAGGCTGATGCAAGAACTTGAAAAAAATCTTGCCCTTAGAGTTGAGGGAACCGATTCGGCCGATTCCTTTACCGTTTACGGACGTGGAGTGCTTCACCTTTCAGTGCTTATTGAAACCATGCGTCGCGAAGGATACGAACTACAGGTTGGTCAGCCCAAGGTAATTATAAAGGAGATAGATGGTGTTAAGCATGAACCTATTGAGTACTTAACCATTGATGTACCTGAGGATTTATCGGGTAAGGCCATTGAACAGGTAACCCGCCGCAAGGGAATACTAATCTCCATGGATCGCCGCCACGACCGTGTTCATCTTGAGTTTGAGATACCCTCACGCGGCAATATTGGGCTCCGAAACATCATTCTTACGGCCACTGCCGGCGAAGCCATCATGGCTCACCGCTTTAAGGCATTTGAGCCCTACCGGGGCGAGATTGAAACCCGAACCAATGGTTCACTTATTGCCATGGAGAGCGGCACTGCTTATGCTTACGCCTTGGGCAAGCTACAGGACAGGGGCAGGTTCTTTATCGATGAGCATGAGGAGGTTTACACAGGCCAAGTGGTTGGCGAGAATAACCGCTCAGGCGATATTGTGGTTAACGTTACCAAGTCCAAAAAACTAACCAACATGCGTGCTTCGGGTTCCGACGAAAAAATCTTCTTAGCCCCACCCATCAGGTTTAGCCTTGAGGAGGCCCTTGAGTACATTCAGGAAGACGAATACGTTGAGATTACCCCTAAAGCCATACGCCTACGGAAAATCTACCTCGACGAAAACGAGCGTAAACGTAGGGCTAAAGCATAGCGTAACGGTACTTTTTTGATGAATATTTTTAACTTTTTTTGGGTTGATTTGATTTTTTATAACTTTGCACGTTGATTTTGTGAGAAAGTGGCAAGCATTTTAGGCGCATACTCAATTAGTTACAAGGGACTTAAACTTGGTAAACACTCGTTTGATTTTGAAATAAACAACGATTTTTTTGCTGAGTTCCCTGAGGGTGAGGTTAAGGAAGGCACGCTCACAGCAAAAGTTATGATGAACAAGCAGAACAACCTGCTTGAATTTGACATAGTGATAAAAGGAAAGGTAAAGGTTACCTGCGATAGGTGCTTGGAACAATTTTTCCTGCCAATTGAGTACAAGGGTTTTCTGGTGGCAAAAATTGGAAATGAGGAAGTTGAGGACCAAGCCGATATAATCTTCCTAACCGAGGATGACCACGAGGTAAACCTTGCCCAGTACCTGTACGAGAGCATTCACCTAAGCTTACCGCTTAAGCGGTATCATGGGTTAAAAGGATCCAGCATTGAGGATTGCGACCAGGAAATGCTAAAGTACATCAAGTTTGAAGACGACGACCAGGCTGAGATTGACCCTCGCTGGCAGGCTTTAAAGGATATGTTGAACAATAATAACTAAGTTGGACTATATAATTTGTTGAAAAATGGCACATCCGAAATCACGTATCTCTAAGCAGAGAAGGAACAAGCGTAGAACTCACTACAAGGCCGAAGCTCCAACCCTTGCAACATGCTCCAATTGCGGGGCAGCAGTTGAGTATCACAGGGTTTGCCCTGAGTGCGGCTATTACCGTGGTAAGTTAGCAATCGAGAAGGCAGTTAACGCCTAAAAATGTATTTCATAAACCCCTGCATTGATGATTAGAATTGGCGTTGATGCAATGGGCGGCGATTTTGCACCCGATGCTGTTGTATCGGGTGCAGTTTTAGCCCTCAAGCATCTTAATGCCGATGAGCGCATTGTGCTTTTCGGTGACCAGCAAAGGATTCTTGAAATCCTTGCCCGTGAAAATGCAAATCCTACCGATTTTGATATAGTTCACACCTCTGAGGTGATTGAAATGGGCGATCACCCATCGAAAGCTTTTGCCAAGAAAACCGATTCCAGCATAGGTAAAGGCTTTATGGCTTTGGCTGCCGGCAAAATAGATGGTTTTGCCAGTGCAGGCAACACCGGAGCCATGATGGTTGGCGCTTTTATGGTAATTAAGCAAATTCCTGGTGTTATACGCCCCGGTATTGCTGGATTTATTCCTGTTTCCGATAGTAAACTTAATGTAATTCTCGATGTGGGTTTAAACCCTGATTGCCGCCCCGACGTGCTTTACCAGTATGGTAAGCTGGGTTCAATATATGCCCGGCAGGTACTTGGCATTGAGAACCCAAGGGTTGCCCTACTGAATATTGGCGAGGAGGAGGAGAAAGGCAATCTGGTAACCAAAAGTGCCTATGAGATGATGAAGGGCTCAACCGACTATAACTTTGTTGGAAACGTTGAGGGTCATCACTTATTCCACGATAAAAAGACCGATGTGGTAGTTTGCGATGGGTTTGTGGGTAACGTGGTACTCAAGGAGGCTGAGGCTTTCTACCACCTGCTTAAAAAATTCAGCCCCGAAAATAAGTTCATTGAGCGATTTAACTCCGAGAACTACGGCGGTACGCCAGTGCTTGGAGTTAATAAACCCCTTATAATTGCCCATGGAGCATCGAGCCCCGTGGCTATAATGAATATGATTAAACAAACCCGCGAGGTTATAATAACAAACCTTTGCGAAAAAATTAAACAAGCATTTATGTAGCTATGGGAAAAATTACTGCCGCAATTACTGGTGTTGGTGGATATGTTCCTGAATATATCCTCACCAACGAGGAGTTAAGTAGAATAGTCGATACCACCGATGAGTGGATTATGACCCGTATTGGTATTAAGGAGCGCCGAATACTGAAGGGCGAAGGGCTTGGAACTTCCGATATGGCAGTTCATGCCGTTAATGAGTTGCTCCGCAAAACCAACACCCACCCCGATGAGGTTGATATGCTTATTTGTGGCGTGGTTACCCCCGATATGCAATTCCCAGCAACCGCGAACATTATCAGCGATAAGTGCGGGATTAAGAATGCTTTTGGTTACGATATGAATGCTGGTTGTTCAAGCTTCCTGTATGCTCTGGTTACAGCATCAAAGTTTGTGGAGTCTGGTACGCATAAAAAGGTTGTGGTGGTTGGCGCCGACAAAATGTCGTCCATCACTGATTATACCGACCGCACCACCTGCCCTATCTTTGGTGACGGAGCTGGAGCTGTTCTGCTTGAGCCTAACTACGAAGGGTTTGGCGTTTTAGATGCCAAAATGCAGGTTGATGGGTCGGGCCGTAAACACCTGCATCAGGTAGCTGGCGGATCATGCTATCCCGCCTCGTTCGAAACCGTAGCCAAGCGCCAGCACTTCATTTACCAGGAAGGGCAACCCGTGTTCAAAGCTGCCATTTCCAACATGGCCGACGTGTCGGTTGAGATGATGGAGCGCAACAATATCAAGCCTGAGGATTTGGCTTGGCTTGTTCCCCACCAGGCAAACATGCGAATTATTGAAGCAACTGCAAATCGCATGGGAATTGACAAGGATAAGGTGATGATTAATATTCAGCGCTACGGTAACACAACCAGCGCCACCATTCCGCTATGCCTCTGGGAGTGGGAATCGAAACTTCGTAAGGGCGATAATATTATTATTGCAACCTTTGGAGCAGGGTTTACCTGGGGTGCAGCTTATGTGAAATGGGCATATGATAGCAATAAAATCGCTTAGTAAAATATTTTTTCCAACAAAAAGCCAGGTTTAGCCCGGCTTTTTTATTATTTGGTGTTATAGTCTAACATTACTGATGCAGTATTTCCTGAAGTTTTCGGGTTTTATCAATTACATCATCTGTTAAACGATGGACCGAAGTGGTAGCGCCAGATATTGCATCAATTTCGTTGCCTACCGTCAGCGTTTTTTCCCATTTTAGCCAACAAATTGATTTAACCAACTCTTTAGGGTGATTTCCTGGCCGTAAGTGGCCTCAAAGTTATAAATTTGAATTAAGAGAATTTTACCCGACTTGTCGAAAAGGATAAAGTAATCAAAGTACTCTGACCCAACTACATTACGCATATCATCCGAAGCCTTGCAACCTTCGGTTCTACATGTAAATACCCTTCCTACATAGGAAAACGAAACCGGGTTAGCATTGGTATAGGTGAAGAATTTACCTGTTATATAGGCCGTTACCTCCTTGGCAGTGGGCGTTTGACTCCCGCTAATTCTCTTAGCCTCCCTACTAAGCTGTTTGGGCTCAAAGTTGATTTCAGAACCAACCTGCAAGTCCAATAAAACCGCCAAAAATGCCATCAAAAGTTTCATACAGCAAGATTAAAAATTCACTCCGATACCCGCTTTAAATGTCTTGCTAAAGGAATTTTCGGCTTTGGATTTATAGAACTGTAAATCGGCCTTAAGCACTACTCCTCTTTCTAAAGCGTAGGTCAAGCCTGTGGTGATGATAGTATTACTATAGCCTTGATTTGTTACAACTGGTTCCTCAACTGAATGGTGAGTGTTTTAAGCCTCATAACGAATAAAGAGCATTAAGCTTTGCTTAGTGTCAGCCAACAAGTGAAATATATCATAACCAACCTCAACATAGGAACCGAGCATAGCGCTTCCTAAATCGTTAAATTTGGTACCAGTCTTGGTAAATACATTATACTCATTGGTATTAGAAAGTGAAATGTAGTAAAGTTGGCCTGTAAACTTAACGCCTTTGAAATTGTAAAGAGTATCTAAACCAACCATTGATATTCCAACAACTGATGAGTCGGCCTTTTGGATTTTTGCGAGGCTATCCTTACTGAGGTTCGAGAAAAGTTTACTATTCGATTTTCCAAAATAGCCCGATAATCCAAGATTAAGATTTCTAACCCCATAAAACTCCAATTTACCAGTAAATGCAGGCTGGTTCATGTATGCCTTTGAGGCTTTTCGACGGCCCTCCCTAAGTCCCTTACTACCGGAAAACATGGCATTGGTTCCATCGTAACCGTTTAATCCGTTTACTACATAGAGCTGATACCGGGTTTTGGCCCGAGAAATATTCCCCTGAAAGCCTAGCCCTACCTCGCGCCAGGTTGTAGGCGCAATCTTATTATCGATAATCGGACGTTCAACCCGATTAAAAGCGGTTGACTCATGGTACTCGTTAATAATACCCATTGGCATTAGTAATACTCCAGCTCTAAAATTTGCGTACTTGTTTATCCTATGCTGAATAAACATCTGCTCAACCCAAACCTCCCTTGCATACTCAATTTCAACCTCGGTCACAAACTGGGTTTTGCTAGAAAAATTATACCCAAAGAATAGAACCATGCGGTGGACATCGAGCGTACCAAGGGTGTGGATGTTGCTCTTTAACGGTTGATTGTAGTGAACCTCGCCATATCACCCAATTTGAAGACCCGGTTTACTGCTCATTAGTACTTGAGCAGTATTTTGCTGCTGATAGGGAATGGTATCGGTTTGGGCCTTAAGACCAAACGAAATCAAAAGAAAACCAAATACATACAAAACTCTTTTCATAACGGTATTATTGATTAATTGTTTTCGCTGTAATTTATTTAGAGTAATTCTATTTTGTGTAAGAATTGTATTGCTTTTATCAATCTGCGCTATTTAGAATAGTGACTCCAATAACATTCTGATCTTGCTAAATGATAACGTTCTAAGTGTAAAGTAATCAGGAGGTTTTGTTTGTGTTCTAATGTTTTAACTATCAACTAAACAAATAACACAGCGTTACACAGTGAAAATCAATATTATCTGCGAAATCTGCGTTCCATTCCAGATCACGAAATACTATTCCTGTCATTCCGAGCCCGATATATCGGGATAAACTAAGTTTTATTTGATATTTAAAGGGGTAAAGCTTTGGCTATTACATCTCTTTAGCGCGCGTCTCCAGACGCGTGCGTTCACTCTACTAATCGCCCTGTAGGGGCAAATCAAGTTAGCACAAGGTTTTAACCCTGGGTATTGTAGTATTCCATGTATTTGGCAATGCACGAATTGGATAAACCAAAGAGCCAGAATGAATCGTTGCTTCGCAAAAGGGAAAGTATGGCAAAGAGCGATTTTAGGGAAAATCATTCGAAAAGGGAATAAGGCTTGAAGGCACAAAGAGATGTTTCGGCTTGAGTCAATCCCGATATATCGTTAGCTCAGCATAACAGAGAGATGTTTCAGCGGGGTTTATCCCGACAAATCAGGATTCAATGTGACAAATATCACTAACCAAACGATATTGATAATGTATTCTGGGATGGAGACTATTCGATATTCGATAACTTAAGGGGTTATACATTATTACCCCTTTATGAATGATGTAGCTAAAAATTCTATTTCTGCCTAAAAATACCAAGTACCCCAATTATACTTCCAGCGTCAGAGGTTAATGGGTATAAGCTTACTGAGCCTTTCATTTCCTGACTGTTGGCAAAGGTGAGTAAAATCTTGCGGTTAACTACCGGGCTTTTCCTGCGGGCAACATCCTCGGTTAAATCCCAAAGTTTACGAGCAGTATCCTCTGGCAGGAGGTCAAATTCATTCAACCCAATTGCCTCCTCGACTGAGGTTATGCCAAGCAGCTGAACCAGTGAATTGCTAATCCGGCGGTAGCGGCCATCGGCATCCTTCTGGAAAATTAAATCGCTAGAGTTGAGCAAAAGGCTTTCGAGTATGGTTTTATCTTCGCGGAGCTGAGCCTGGATGGCATCCTGTTCATGGCGTTTACGCTCCATCTGCTCCTGGGTGGCGTGGAGCTCCTCCATGTTCTGGCGCATTTCTTCCTCCTGTGCGCGCATTTCTTCAGCTTGCTGTTGGGTTTGGGATAATAGCTGAGCTGTACGCATGTTTATTTTAACGCTTGCAAGGGTTGCGGCAATGCTAGCAGCTAACTTCTCAATAAAATCTACTTGATATTCCTGGTATGGTGTAAAGGTTGCAAGTTCAACCACACCCTGAACAATATCGTTAGCAATTAGGGGAACAATAAGAACGCATCGCGGATTTTCCTCGCCCAGTCCTGAGGTTATCTTTATATAATCGCGCGGAACATCAACCATAAAAATTGTTTTCTTCTCAACGTAGCATCGCCCAACGAGCCCCTCGTTTGGCAGAATAGTTTTTTCCATCAACTTTCGGCGGTTATACGCGTAGCATGCAGTCATTTCAAGAACTGGATTGTTGGGGTCGTTCTCGCTTACAATAAACATACCCCCCTGAATTGAGCCGGTGTAACTTACCAGATTCTTAATAATCAGATAGGAAAGCTCGGTGATATTGTCGTTATGCTGACGGAGAACTTCACCGAAAAGCGCCATGCCTTGGGTAGCCCATATTTGCTGTTGTTCTTCTTCCTTGCGTTTTTCCTCTAGCTCACGCGCCTTAATTAAGCTCCTTTGCATCTCCGTTAATGCTTTACCTAGCTTGTCCTTCTCGCTAAGCAGTTTGAATTCGGTATCGAGTTTTCCCTCACCAATTTCGCGGGCAAATTGTTCGGTATAGTTTAATCCGTCAATTAGCTTGTTAGCCGAGTGCGACATCTCCTCCAGCTCATCGCCTGTATGCAGATATATCTTTTTATTAATATCTATATCGCCCTGAGCTATACTGTTAAGTAACTCAGTGGTGCGCTTTATGGGTTTTGAAATTCGAGCTGATATATACCAAATGGCCAAAGCTTGTAATATAATACCCAATATAAAAACAAGAATTGTGAAAAATACTGACCTGCGGGCATCTTTAACAATCTCCGTCATGGGAATGGAAAGTATAAGCCCCCATGCGTTGGGCGATTCGCCTGGCTGCAAAATGCTTATTATATTTAGGTATTCCATCCCTGTGTTGTTAGAGAAAAAGAAATGGTTTTGCTTATCTTTTACCTTTTGGGTAAGGTTAAACCTGGACTCTAGCTCAGGGTAAATATTTGTAAAGTATTCCTTAGCATTTTCAGGGTTTGAATCGGCAATTATACGGCCATCGCCTGCAATTAGGCTTACATTTGTACCCGGGTAGGGTTTAATTTTTTCAATATCGGCTTGGAACTTTTCCAATGAGATATCAACGCCTCCGAGTCCAGCAAATTTACCATTTACCCTAATCGGCACGCTTAAGCTGGTTGCCAGCACTTCTTTACCACCAAACTCAAAGGTGTACGGATCGAGCAGCATCTCACAGTTGCAGATTTTTGATGCGTAGTAGTTGCTGGTTACAATATCACCTGTAATGTTTTTATGCTCAATATCAATGCCTATCTGTCCGTTGCTCAGGTATGCAGTTACAGAGCGCCTACCGTAGTTCTTTGTATAATCAGGGCGGAACGCAAAGTATTCCACTGTGTACCATATTGTTAAGTATCGAGGGTTATTTGATACCTGATTCCGTAAGATATTGAAAAATATGGAATCGAGAGTAACAGTGTCGAATCTGGGGTAGATGTAAAGGGCGTGCGCCAGGGCCCTTGAAAACCCCATATCCAAATCGAGTTCCGATTTTAAACGGAAAGCCGATTTTTGGGCTTCGGCCTGTGCTATCTTTATGGCATTATCGCGAGCAATACTGTTCACCCTTATGCTTATGAATGAACCAATTACAATCATTATTGCTACCGAGGTGGTTAAAACCCATAGCAGAAGCTTGGCGCCAATCCGCATCCTTATTTTGTCGGTACTAATGTTTAATTTTCCAATTCTCATGTTACCAGTATGTTTTACGGTTACAATTTTAATGGTAAAACCGCACAATCGTTTGCAATGGTTAAAAATACGAAAATGTTTTAGCACAATACAATTTTTTCAAAATTTCGTAATAGTTCACCGGTAAAAAATTAGCCCATCAATTTTTTTTGGTAAATTGCTCCAGGTTGAACAGGTCAGCACCATGAAAATATTGGATATTAAAACGAGCATCACTTATTTGACATTTTCGGCTATAAGTATTTTCACAGGTTTGCATGCCCAGGAAATCGATAGCCTTTTAAGGCTATCGGAGCATTACCGGACAGTTAACCCCGACTCGGCTGTAAATTTTGCCAGGCAAGCTTTGGCAAAAGTTGACGCAGTAAATCAACCCGATATTGTGGCCCGGGTTTACTTTAGTTTAGGGTATGCCTACTACAACCGCAACGACTTTGAACTAGCTCTGGAACATTTCAATAAGTCGCTGATGCTGGCTGAGCAATTGGATAATATCCAACTTCAGGCCTTAGTCCATAACCGTATTGGCAACGTGTACCAGCTAAAGAGTTACTACAACCAAGCCATTGATAAGTATAAAAAAGCATTGGACTACAATTACAAGATAGGGAACAAAGTAGAGATTGCCCGCACGTTAGTTAATATTGGCACTGTGTTTGCAATCACGGGATATTTCTCAATTGCCTTGCAGTACATGCTCGATGCCCTTGAAATTTTTGAGCAATCGGGCGAAACCGAGGGCATGGCTTGGACATCGTTAAGCATCTCGCGCCTTTTTAGTCGTTTGGAGATTAATGAAAGGGCTCTGCAGTATGCCGAGAACGCCTTAAACCATTACCGCAGGCTTAGTAATCAAACCGGAATAACCTTAGCGCAAACCGAACTGGCCAACATATACTACCATACTGGTATGCACGACAAAGCGCTCGACTTACTGGAAAAGATAGTTGATGAGAATTCACGCACCCGAAACATACATGCTCAAGCAGCCAATTACCTGCTAATAGGAATTATCTACTTTGATAAAAAACAATACGGGCAGTCCGAGCACTACCTTAACCTATCGCAACATCTGAAACAGCAAGTGAACGATAGTATTGACATGGCAAAGCTTAACCGATACATGGGCGAACTTGAACTGCAAAAGGGAAACTTTGCCAAAGGAGTTACCCTATTGAACAAAGCGTTAAACGATGCCCAAAAGCAAAAGATTACAACCGATTTGCGCGACATTTACCATAGCTTATCGAACGCGGAGCGGAGAAAAGGTAATTACCTAAAGGCATACGAGTACTTTACCAACTATTCGGCGCTTAAGGATAGCGTTAACGCCAGCCAAATAGCTAAGTTGGAGATGCAGTACGACTTTGAAAAAAGAGAAAAGGAACAGGAGCTTATCTCGCGCCAACGCGATGCCATGCAGCAAGCCAGGCTTGAACGGCAACGAATGGCAACTCTGCTTATTTCAATAGCTTTAGTTTTGAGCCTTGCTCTGGCAGCGGTAGTGTTCAAATTCTACCGCGAAAAAAAGAGAACCAACCAAATTCTCATACAACAGAACACGGAAATATTAAGGCAAAAAAACGAAATTGAAAATCAGAAACAGGAGATTGAGGCCCAGCGCGATCTGGCCGAAAGGCAGCGTGACCAAATAGCCGAACAACAAAAGCAAATAACCGATAGTATTAAGTATGCTAGCCGTATTCAGGCTGCAGTTCTTCCTCGTAACCAGCAAATTTCCACGCTGCTTCGCGACCACTTTGTATTCTACCAGCCCAAAAACATTGTTAGTGGCGATTTCTTTTGGGTAACCAAACTCACCGATGGTAGAGTTGCGATAGCAGCAGCCGATTGTACTGGCCATGGTGTTCCCGGTGCTTTTATGAGTATGCTTGGAATTACCCTGCTAAAAGAACTAACTGCAACGCAACATTTTGAGAATGCAGCCGATATCCTTTCCCGCTTACGCCGCCTAGTAATTGCCTCGCTCAATCCAGCCGAAACCGATAACGATTCCCACGACGGCATGGATATGGGTATGCTCATAATTGACCGGAAAAAAATGGAGGCCCACTACGCAGGCGCATATTTCCCCTTGTTGATCATTAGGGACTCCTCATTGCAAGCCCCACCTAAACACTCAAAACCCATTACTGCCAACGGTAAAACTCTTTACGAAATTAAAGGCGATAAAATGCCTATTGGGCATCACATTATTGAGGAGCAAATGTTTACCAACCATGTATTAGCAATCTTTGAGAACGACCAATTCTACATGCTTTCCGATGGGTATTCCGACCAGTTTGGTGGCCCTAAAAACTCAAAATTTATGATGGTGAACCTCAAAAAACTGCTGCTCGATATTCACCACCTGCCATTAAATACCCAGCAAGGTATCTTACAGGAAAAATTTTATGAGTTTAAGGGTAACGAAAAACAGGTTGATGATATACTTATTATGGGATTTAGGATTTGACAGGCAAATTTCAATCAATTCATATAAATCTCAAACTCACACTCGGGTTTACCTGCTGCCTTTTCACTATTCCCTTAACTTCCTCTAACTCCATCTTATTCTTTCTATTCCGATTTATTCCGATTCATTCCTCTGGAAATTATCCCGCTTGAATTTATTAATTTATAGTACTTGAAATTAATCACGCTTAAACCATTAGCAGAAAATCGTTTTTTAACTTTTTTTTCAATTTTTCGTAAAGTATCATATGTTTGTATGATAAAGTCGAACTATGCAAAGCATACAATTTGCACATAGGGTTTTGAAACATTTTGCTTTTGTTTTGCTAATGCAATTCCCATTCTCAGTTTTTTCCCAGCCAAAATCCGATAGTATTGCAGTTAAGGCCCTAATCGATTCTGCGGCTAACGCAAAATCGCCACAAGTAAGAATAGCATTTGCACGCGAGGCATACCATAAGGCAATAGCCACAAATAGCAAGCGGTTGATTGCTGATGCTACTCACGCAATGGGTAACGCTCTTTTTAGGCTAAACAGCTACGATACCGCGATCGACACTCTACAAAGGGCGTTGGTTCTTTATAATATTGTTGGTGATAGCGCTGGAAGGGCAAAAACCTACTTCACCCTTGGGTCTTGCTTTGTGCGGAAGTCGAACTATGTAAAGGCAATTCAACTAATTGAAGAGAGTGTAAAGCTGGCTTCATTGCTTAGTGATAGCGCGTTGCTTTCCAGCTGCTATAATACACTGGGGATTATTTACTATACTCTTGATAACTACCCTACATCAATCGATTTTTTTGAAAAAGCAGCAAACTACTACGAAAAAACTCACAGTTACAAAAACTATGTACGGGTTAAAGGAAATATTGGATTATGCCTTATTAAGACGGGCGAAAAGGATAGTGCTAAGAAGATTTTTTTTAGTACGCTTGGTAACTATGGCAAGTATATGGATTCGCTTATGCTTGCATCGTTCTTTGATAACATTGGCGTTCTATACGAGGCTTTAGGCAAAATCGATTCGGCATTGCACTACCATAACCATTCATTAAATATTAGTAAAAAAATTAAATCATCACGAGGAATTGCTTTAAGTAACCTGGCAATTGGCCGATGCTACAACGGTCAGAGCAAATACAGTGTGGCAAGGGCATACCTCCTTACTGCCAAACAAGTATCCCAAAAAAATAAGTTAGAATATATTACTGCACAGGCCAACAGGCAGCTCGCCACTTGTTACGAAGAACTTGGCGATTTTAAAAGTTCTCAGAGATGCCTAAAGGAGTTTTTGGAGTATAACGATAAAACATTCACCAAGAAAATGGTGAATCAGGTTGCTCAATTGCACTCGATGTTGCAAATAGAAAAGCAAGAAAAGGAGAATCAACAGCTACAGCTGCAACTTGAACTAAAATCGTTAAATGAACAGAAGGATAAAAAGATCATCACTTTGTACACAATCTTTTCAATACTTTTGCTCCTTACTCTTAGCATTATTGTTTACTTTGCCCTTCAGCTCTCCCAAAAGAAAAAGCTATTAGAGCATACAAACTCTCAGCTTTTCAGGTTCAATAATGAGCTCGATTCCCTGGTAAAACATAGAACCAGAGAGTTAAATAATGCTCTTGACCAAATTAGGGAGCTGGAGAGAATTAAATCCGCTTTCATGGCAAACATCAGCCATGAAATCCGAACACCCCTGAATGGTGTACTGGGACTCACCTACTACCTCTCGTCATCAGAATGCCCTGCTGAAGAGCGTTCGCAGATAGGTGAACAGGTTAAGCGCTTAGGAAATAAACTTGTAAGAATAGTTGACGATATCCTTGAACTTTCAAAAATTGAAACTAACCAGGTAAACCTGCTGCTGTCCGAGGTCAACCTAAATCAGCTCCTCGATAAGGTTTACAAGGAATTTGACACCATTGCCGAGTTTGATGATAAGAAACTCTTTTTTAGGGTGAATAAATCGCTACCCAACGATAAGGCAGTAGTAATAAGCGATTACTACCGATTGCGAAGCATTGTTATTCACCTTTTAGAGAATGCTTTTAAGTTCACGAACCAGGGTGGTATTGAAATGGGTTACTCCATAAACGAGAACTCGTTGCTATACCTATACGTAAAGGATACAGGGGTGGGTATACCTGACGATATCCAGAAGAAAGTTTTTGAGCGTTTTTATAAGCACTTAGATGATTCCAGCCCAATATTTTACGATGGTTTAGGAATTGGATTAACCATAGCCATGGGTTATGCCATTGCGTTAGGGGGTAGCATCAAGCTTCAATCTTCACCGGGGCAAGGCTCTACTTTTACTCTTGTATTACCTATTAGGGTAACCAACTCAAACTCCAACAAGGAGGCTTTCAACTTTACTGGTAAAAGAATACTGGTGGTAGAAGACGATCTGATTAACTACCAGTACCTACACGCCTTGCTTAGTAAAACTGGTGCTACTGTTACTCATATTAAAAATGGCGAGGATGCCATAGAGGCAGCCACTATTGATAGGGCTGCCGATTTAATTCTTCTGGACATACAGTTACCTTTTAAAAGCGGCATAGAGGCTGCCATTGAGATACGAAAAGTAAATAAAGAAATTCCCATAATAGCACAAACTGCCACTGATTCTGATTATGTTAATGCCTGTCTGGAAGCTGGTTGTAATGCTTTTATCACAAAACCAATCGATCCCGATGAACTACTCTCTCTTATTAACCGATTCCTATAAACCATAAACCCCAACATAGGTTGGGGTTTATGGTTTATTTGGCTGTTTTTTATATGTTGAAACGGATATGCAGAATATCACCATCCTCCACAACGTAATTCTTACCTTCAACAAATAACTTTCCCTTTTCGCGGCAGGCGTGTTCAGAGCCAAGGGTAATAAAATCGTTATACTTCATAACCTCGGCCCTAATAAACCCGCGTTCAAGGTCGGAATGTATAACACCGGCAGCCTGCGGGGCTGTCATCCCTTTTTTGATTGTCCATGCCCTAATTTCTTTTGGCCCTACAGTAAAAAAGGTTTCGAGGTTCAGAAGAGAGTATGCCGCTCTGATAAGCTTTTTAACGCCGGGCTCAGTAAGTCCTACATCGGCCAAAAAGGCTTTGCGGTCATCCTCACTTTCCAGTTCCGATATTTCGGCTTCAACCTTGCCGGCAATTATCAGGATTTCGGCATTTTCATCCTTTAGGAACTCCTTTACTCTATCGGAGTATGGATTACCGTTCATAGCCGATTTTTCATCAACATTGCAAACGTAAATTACGGGTTTGGTAGTAAGCAGGAAAAGGTCGTCAACATACTTTTTATCGTGCTCATCAACGGGGACAGTTGAGGCGTTTTTGAAAGCTTCGAGGTGGTTTTTATACACCGAAAGCACCTCAAAAGCCTTTTTGGCTTCCTTATCGCCAACCTTTGAAGCTTTTTCAACCTTTTGTAACTTTTTCTCAACCGATTCCAGGTCGCGAACCTGCAGCTCAAAGTTCACCGTTTCGATATCGCGAACCGGGTCGATTGAACCATCGATGTGTGGTAACGAGAGATCGTCGAAACAGCGTAGCACGTGGATTAACGCATCGCAGTTACGAACATCGGCCAGGAACTTGTTGCCCTCGCCCTTACCAGTTGTTTTTGACAAGCCCGGAATATCAACTATCTCAACGGTGGTATGAACTATTCGCTCAGTGGGTTGGATCTTTTCAAGTTCGTAAAGCCGGTTATCGGGAACGTTTATTGTACTGATGTTCGATTTACCTGTGCCCGTAGCCACATTGCTGGTTAAAGCCTTAGTGCTGGACATGCAGTTGAAAATAGTAGTTTTGCCCACGTTGGCAAGACCGATTATGCCACATTTTAAACCCATCGGAATTCAATTTATTTGAGCACAAAATTACAGCAAATAGCTCAGATAACAAAAAAGCGGCTAACGCCGCTTTAGAGTTTAGTCGCTTTCGAGCAGCTGGAATATTTCGTCCATTTTTGGGGTAAGGATAATCTCCGTGCGCCTGTTTTTTTGTCGGGCTTCGGGTGTTTTAGCCCTATCAATGGGGATATACTGGCTGCGTCCTGCTGCAGTTACACGCACAGGGTCAATCCTTGAACCTGTGATCAGTAGACGTACAATGGTCGTAGCACGTTTTACACTTAAATCCCAGTTATCCTGCAGTCCGCCTGTTCCGCGATAGGGAACATCGTCGGTATGCCCCTCAACCATAATGTTTATATCGGGATTCTGTTCAAGTACAGGAATTAGCTGTTTAATGGCAGCGACTCCCTTTGAGTCAATCTCGTAGCTGCCCGATTTGAACATCAACTTTTCCTCCAGCGATACGTAAACCTTACCATTCTGGATTGAAACGGTTAGACCCTTGCTCTCGAACCCAAAAAGGGCATCGGCAATTTTTTCCCTGAGAGCCCTCACAATGGAATCCTTGGCGTTTAGCATTCGCTCCATCTCAACTAACCGGGCGTTCCGCACATCAAGTTCACGTTTCATGTTATCGAGATTTGCCTGCACCTTATCGAGTCCTACCTTACGCTGGTATAGCCTGCGTTCCAACTCTTTTAGGGCATCTTCCTTTTCCTGCAACTCTTCCTGCGTTTTCTGTATTTGAAGCAAAAGCTTTTTGGTTTCATCCTTGCTACCCGAAATTACTCCATCCTGCAGGTTTTGGAGCTCAGCGTATCGCTCCTTAAGCGTTGCAAGCTCTTCATTAATGCGGTTTAACGTAATTGCGCGGTTAATGCTGTCGCTTGTGAGGGCATCAACCTTTGCCTCAAAAATACGGTTTTTGCTGTCGAGCTCCGAGTTTTTTGTTGAAAGGGCTTCATTTTCTACCGACAACTTTTCACGTTCCTCCTCGCACTTTGCGTATTTATCCTGAAGTGCCTGAAATTCCTTTGCAGGTACGCAAGCTGAAAGAATTGCAAAGCCAAGTATCAGGGCCTTAGGGTATTTTTGATATAACTTCATGTTGCAATTATTTTGAACAAATATAAAAATTTAATTGCACCTTCGCGGTTTGAAACATTTTTAAAATATCAACATAAAAAGATAATTTAGACAGAAAAGATTTGGAAAAATCTGCAATAAAGTACTATTTTAGCTGTTAAGGTCTAGTTAGTGTAATGGTGTTTATGGAGAACAAGTACGCATTGCTAAGCAATATCGATTCGCCCGAGGATATTAAAAGGTTACAACCAGAGCAGCTGGTTGAATTAAGTGCTGAGCTCAGGCAGTTTATTATTGATATTGTTTCTGAGAATCCGGGTCATTTTGCCTCAAGCCTTGGCGTTGTTGAGTTAACCATAGCCCTCCACTACGTGTATAACACTCCCTTTGACCGAATAATTTGGGATGTAGGCCATCAGGCTTATGGCCACAAAATACTTACTGGCCGTCGCGACATTTTCCATACTAACCGAAAGTATAAGGGTATTAGCGGTTTCCCAAAACGTTCCGAGAGTCCTTACGATGCCTTTGGCGTTGGCCATTCATCCACATCCATTTCCGCAGCCCTTGGCATGTCGGTAGCATCGAGGTTGAAGCTTGAAAACCGAAAAATAGTAGCAGTAATTGGCGATGGTGCTCTTACTGGCGGAATAGCCTTTGAGGCTCTTAACCATGGCGGGGGCATCAACCCAAACATGCTGGTTATCCTTAACGACAACAATATCTCCATTGATCCAAGTGTTGGCGCTCTTAAGGAGTACTTGCTCGATGTTACCACCTCAAAAACGTACAACAGACTCAAGGACGAGGTTTGGGATATCCTGGGACGACTTGATAGGGTTGGCCCGAAAACCCGCAGCCTAATTCAAAAAATTGAAAATGCTGTTAAGGCTGCACTGCTCAAGCAAAGTAATCTTTTCGAATCGCTTGGATTTAGGTATTTTGGGCCTATTGATGGGCACGATGTGGTTTACCTAACCCGTGTACTTCAGGATTTAAAGGATATTCCAGGCCCAAAACTGCTGCACATCGTTACCGTTAAGGGCAAAGGGTACGCACCCGCTGAGAGTAACCAAACAGCCTTTCATGCTCCGGGACTGTTCAATAAGGAAACCGGCGAGAGGATAAAGCTGGATGCTAACAAGCCCACCCCACCCCGCTACCAAGATGTTTTTGGCGAAACCCTGGTTGAACTCGCCAAGCAAAACCCAAAGATTGTTGGAATTACCCCTGCCATGGCAAGCGGATGCTCCCTCAATATCATGATGCAAAAGATGCCCGATAGGGCTTTTGATGTGGGCATTGCCGAACAACACGCTGTAACCTTCTCGGCCGGGCTGGCTGCTGAGGGGCTAATTCCATTCTGCAACATTTACTCCACCTTCATGCAAAGGGCATACGACCAAGTTATACACGATGTTGCGCTTCAAAACCTGCCTGTTGTTTTTTGCCTTGACCGTGGCGGGTTAGTTGGCGATGATGGTGCTACACACCATGGTGCTTACGACCTAGCATACATGCGCAGCGTTCCTAACATGACCGTTGCAGCACCAATGAACGAGGAGGAATTACGCAACTTAATGTACACAGCTCAGCTTGAGCCCAAGGGGCCCATTTCCATTCGCTATCCACGTGGCAATGGTGTTATGGTGGATTGGCGTAAGCCTTTCAAACGCGTTGAGCTGGGCAAGGGTAGAGTTCTTAGAACTGGCAGCGATATTGCAATTCTTTCCATTGGTCACATTGGTAACCTTGCAGCAAAGGCGGCCGATATGCTTGAGGCCGATGGCCACGCAGTTTTTCATGCCGACATGCGTTTTGTTAAACCGCTCGATGTTGAGATTCTTAAATCGGTTGGCAAGGAGTTTAAAACTGTTATCACGGTTGAGGACGGCTGCCTACCCGGCGGTTTTGGAAGCGCTGTGCTGGAGTGGCTCAACGATAATGGCTACACCATTAAGGTAGTTCGCCTGGGTATTCCCGATACCTTTATTGAACAAGGAACCCAGCAGGAACTCTACGCCGAGTGTGGCTACGATATTGAGAACATCTACAAAACCGCAAAGCGTTACATCACCAAAAAGGTTAAGCTGAGAGCCGGTTAAGATATTGCCCTAAAATTTTTTGACAAATTAAGTAAACATATTATCTTCGCACCGATTTTTTACTACGCCCGGGTGGCGGAATTGGTAGACGCGCTGGTCTCAAACACCAGTGGTAGCAATACCATGCCGGTTCGACCCCGGCCCCGGGTACTAAAGCCTCGAATCGTTTGGGGCTTTTTTCATTTCCAGTATCGGTTTCTGTGCTGAATTGTTAGGAAGGTCTTCCGAGAACCTCAGTATGACAGGTGGAGCTCTCAGGTGTGTGTTGTTTGTGAAACGAATGGAACACAGATGACACTGATGAATTAGTTGTTCGTTGATCGTTGTTCGTAAAAAATGACCCGGCATGAAAACAAATGAATCTGAAATCCTCTTTATCCTTTAACCTTGAATCCAACTATATCGGGACTCTGAATAACCTAAGGAAATTATTATTTTGTGGCAGGAATTTAAATTCCGTAATTTTGGATTCTGAAAAGTAAAAAAACTAAAACCTATGGCGCAAAAATTTATTCCCTTTGAAGTTATTGAAAACTTCATGGTTAGTGTACTGGTTAAAGCAGGAATACCTGAAAACGATGCAAAAATTGTTACCGATGTTCTTGTTCAGGCCGATAAGCTTGGATTCGACTCACACGGTGTAAACAGGCTAAAACCCATTTACCTCGACCGTATCAAGGATGGTATTCTGAATCCCGTTACCAACTATCAAATTGTAAAGGAAGGCCCAACCACTGCTGTAATTGATGGCCAGAATGGCATGGGGCATGTAATTGGCTACAATGTCATGAAAATGGCAATTGAGAAAGCCAAAAAGTTTGGAATGGGAATGGTAGCCGTGCGTAACTCTACTCATTACGGTTTTGCGGGCTATTACGCTTTAATGGCAGTAAAGGAGAACCTGATTGGTATTACTGGTACCAATGCCCGCCCTTCAATTGCTCCAACCTTTGGTGTGGAAAATATGCTGGGCACAAACCCATTAACATTTGGAATGCCTACCGACGAACCCTTCCCGTTCCTTCTGGACTGCGCCACCTCAATTACCCAGCGTGGTAAAATTGAACTTTACGATAGGGAGGGCAAAACTTTGCCCAAGGGTTGGGTGATTGACGAGAATGGCGAGAGCAAAACCGACCCCAAGGAGGTACTTGCCGACCTGACTAGCGGTAAAGCTGCATTAACACCCCTTGGAGGTATAGGCGAGGAAACTGCGGGCTACAAGGGATACGGTTATGCCACTGTTGTGGAAATTCTTTCGGCAGCCCTACAGCAGGGTGCATACCTCAAAATGCTCACAGGCTTTAAGGATGGCAAAAAGGTACCCTACAACCTGGGCCATTTCTTTATTGCTATTGATATTAGTGCCTTTACTGAGGTTGACGACTTTAAGCGGACTGCCGGTAATATTCTACGTGAGCTAAGGGCATCGAAAAAGATGCCGGGACAGCCCCGTATATACACCGCCGGCGAAAAAGAGTACGAGGTATGGAAAACCCGTAAGGATAAAGGCGTTCCGTTTGGCGATGAACTCCTTAAGGAGTTCCAGGGAATTTGCCAGGAGTACGGGTTGAACGAGTTCCTGCCCAGCTTTGAGTAAAGAAAAGGTTAAAGGATAAAGAGCCTGCTCCGTTCTGCGGAGTTAAAGAGCCTGTCCCGCAAAGCGGGAATAAAGGATAAAGGATAAAGGTTTGAGGTTAAAGGTTTTAAGTTTAAAGTTGGGGTTAAGAGCTTGTCCCGTTAACTATTAACCGTCAACTATCAACCATTAACTATCAACCAACAAGCAAAAAGAAACCCCGCCTAAGCGGGGTTCTTTCGTTATTTGAATTAAGTGGATTACTCCTTAACTAGCTTGCGGAGTACCGACTCGCCCTTGCTGTTGTAGAAGCGTATCAGGTAAATGCCGCGTTCAAGTGAGTTAACGTCGATTGACTCGCTATTCTCAACCTGACGATCCAATACTACCTGACCAATTACCGAGGTAATAACCACACGGGTAACCTCAGCACCGGTGAAGTAGATACGATCAGTGAACGGGTTGGGGTAAACGCTTAGCTTAGCAATGGGGTTGGTGGGGACTCCGGTTTGGATAAGGGTAATATCAACATTTATGCTGGCACCGCTTACGGTAAAGTTACCGTTCTTAGTGTCGAAGCCGCTCTTAACTACCGTGTAGGTATAATCGCCATCGGGGAGCTCCATGGTTGCCACACCGCTAGCATCGGTGGTTACATTGCCTTGGCCGGTAACGGTGATGGTAGCGCCATCAACTGCAGTTGTTCCATCGGAACGCTTAACGGTGAAGGTAACGATGTACTTAGTTGCGGCGCTTTCAATATCGCTGGCGCTGCGTGGCAAAAGTTTGAATGCACCAAAGCTGTAATCAACCACACCGGTAATGTTGTAGCGTGCCCCTTGGGTTGGGGTGTACTTATAGAGGAAGTCGTCAACATTAATGGTATAGGTACCATCGCTTACAGTGAATTCACCAAAGCCGGCATCAGCAACGGTACACTCTACATTGCTCAACCTTACCAGAACACCCTCGTATGCCTCGCTGGCTGCCTGAGCAGGTATAACCTCAACTGGGGTTGGCAGTGCGTTACCGCTATTAATCTTGTTCAGGTAGGTAACGGTCTTAATCTCGGTGAGGTTACTGTACTCATCCACTGTACCAATTAACTCAACGCTATCGCCCTGAGCAACAGTTCCAAGGGAGTTGTTTACGCCGTAAACATACACGCCATTCCATGCCTTTGCGCTATCCTGCAACCACATGTTAAAGGTGGTTGAACCCGTTTTAAGAGCGGTTACAATACCCTTGGTGCGAACCTGCTGACCCTTGAGCGGTGAATCGCCGCTGGCATCGGTGGTATACTGGATGCTGTAAATCGAGGTAAGCGGTATATCCTGAACAGTAACTGTTACAGTCCAGGTCTTGGTGCTGCTATCCTGAGCGGTAACGGTGTAGGTTACAGGGTTTGTGAAGTCCTGAGCCACGCCGCTGGCAGGATCGATGGTAGCACCCGCCGAAACGGTTATGGTAGGCGTTAAGCTTGATAAATCTGTACCATAAGGCATTACCACATCAACAGTGGCAGCGTTGGCATTAATGGTGGACGATAGTTGTCCATTTATCTCAAAGCTCAAAATATCATTTTCGTTGCTTAGGGCTGATGCCACGGTAACTGTTACTTCCCAATCCTGGGTTGATTCATCCTGAGCAGTAACAGTGTAGGTAACTGGATTTGTAAAGTTCTGGGCAACACCGCTTTCTGGTGAAATAGTTGCTCTTCTAGATACGACAATTGTAGGAGTAAGGTTAGATGGATCGGTACCATAAATAACCTCAATGGTAACAGTATGGTTTACATTATCAATAATTGCAGGCCCGGTCTGCTCTGCCAGCTCAATGCTTAAAATATCCTTGGCAGAACTCTTGTTGATGTGCCATCCTAAGTATGAGAACTCATCCATACCATAAACAACCCATTCAGAACTTGCAGCATCGGTACCAGCCGAAACCTCCCAGTTGGTATTTCCTGCTACCACATTATTCTTTCGAACAAGTGTATGATCTTTGGTTGCATTATTTATTCCAGCTACAGGCCAACCGTCACCAGGATCACCATCAGTTTTACCAATAACATCTATAAGAACATCATTTTTAAACAGTCCAATAGCGTCATTACCATTAAAGTTAACAATTTTACCACCAGAGTCAATGGTGTCGGCTACATTTATGATATCATCAACGGCCTGAGCGTGTGCAATAACATATACCTCGCCAGGATAAAGAGTTCCCTTAAGTTCAAAAAGAGTACTGAAGTCTGCACCATTTGTTCCTTTTTTCAGCGAATAAATGCTTAGGTCAATTGGTGAGGATGTTGGGTTATATATCTCAACAGCCTTGTTATAACTACTACCCTCTATATACTCGCTGAAGAATAGGTCCATTTGCGGCTGAGCCATGGTTGTAAATTTCCATGTGTTAGCACCACCGTAAGCTTCGTTATCGTTATCCGATTTATCTCGGACAAAACCAGCGGGAATTGTAATGTAGTATTCTGTTTGATAGTCTAAACCTGAAATATCTATGGTTAGAACATCATCGTTATGGGTAAATTCTTCAACAGGTTTTTGAATTACTAAAACACTGTCGGAGGCTATATAAATTTCAAGGTTTCCTGCACCTGGATTAACATCCTCATCAAAGGTAATGGAAAGGGTAAAAGATGTAGGTACATCGATTGCTCCGTCAGCCGGATAGCTACTCAAAATATCAGGGGACACATTGTCGATAACAGTTACAGTACCAGCGCTGTTGGCATAGAAGGTTTCGTCGGATGCGTCGGTAACACGAAAATATACAGTACCGAAGTCACCATTTTGAATGGTGTAGGTATATGTGCCTAATGTAGCGTCAATATTTTGAGCAATGGGATATAATTCGTGACTTGTTGCATCTTCGGCATAAATATTAACACTGTCAATGTTAGCCGAGGTCCATGAAATATTAACATCATCACCAGTATAGAATGTTTCTCCTCCTACAGGAGCGGTTACGGTAAGCGTGCGGTTTTCGCCGGTAATGGTAACCTTATAGAAGCCCAACGTTCCATCCTCGGCGGTAACGGTAACCACAACCACATCGCCATCGGCTAAAACTTGAGTTGCGTAGTCGGCTTCGTCAACTGATGCCCCATTAAGGGAAACAGCAACGGTTGCAGAGTCGTCGGTTGCGGCAATATCAATACCTGCAAAGTCGGTAAAATCGTCAACAAATAGGGTTGCTCCCGCGTCCGTATCGGGATTGGTAACTTCCAATCCGTTTAGATTAAGTACATTTACACCGCCAAGGGTAAAGGTGGCAAGCGATGCATCGTTACTTAAAACATAAAAGTCGGCAAGATTACGAGCAGTTATTTGCAGGTCGCTATTATACTGCTGAATTACCCCAGTTACATTGAAAAATGAGGTAGGCATTTGTTGGCCAATGTAGTCCATGTTGTAGAAATCGGTACGGAAAATGAACTGGTTTGTACCGTCGGTTAATGTGTAGTTGGTGCCATTTGCGAATGTACCAGGGTTTTCGAATTTAACCTTTTTAAATGTAACCAGTTTTGCTTGATCGTCGGAAGTAACAGCATCAAGTGTAAAAACTGTTGATTCAATTGTGAATGATGCCTCAACTGGCGTTCCTGGGTCGTCCAAAGGAACTAGCCTTACCATTTGGTCTACAACCGTTTTTTTACCAATTAAACCTGACATACCATCGCCAACAGCATAAGTAGTAGTAATTTTACCTTCATCATCATATATCAGTATTGCAGCAGTTGCATCCTCAATGAACTTACGATTCTTATAAGAGTTCATTGCAGTTACAATTGCTTCACCATCAAAGCGGAACTCGTCGCCCTCGGCAAGTGCTCTGGCCGATGCAATATCTGCCACTACTGCTCTTACTGTAATTGAATCTGTTTCAGCAGCAGGATCGCCATCGGCAGCATCGGCAACGCGAAGCTTGTACTCAGCGCTGTACTCAGCATCGGTGGGAATAGTGAACATTGCAGTACCATCATCTGCAGGAGTAGAAGCCACCATGGTAACCCAGTTGTTCTGGCTTGGTACCCAAGCCTCAACCACCACGGAATCGATATTGGCTGCATTCCATGTAACGGTAACCTCATCGCCAGCGTAGTATGGGCCGGTGTAGTCGCCAGTTAGCTCAATGGTTTCGGCATCGGCAGCAATGGTTGTGAAAGTTGCGCTAGCAGGAGCATCCATTGCGTTGCCAGCCTCGTCCTGAACAATATCAATAGTTAATGTGTAAGCCTGCTCGTTAACCAGTGCAGCATTGGGAACCACAGTTATAACATTACCAGAAATTGTTGCAGAGAATGCTACTGCGTCTGTACCATCAGTAAATGTAATTAGGTCTTCAACATTGGTATCGTCAACCAAAACACCACCTGGGCTGGTGTAAATGGGCTCGTTGAAGGTGATGGTGGGGTGTACATCAACGGCAACACCGGTTGCGCCGTGCTCGGGGAAGAAGGTGGGGACGGGGGCTTCGGTATCGGGGCCAGCTGAATAACCTGTCCAAAAAAAATCGTCAACCATTATTCTTTCAGTAGTACCTGTGTTTTGAATCTCAATAAGCACATTGTCTACCTCTTCGTTGATAGTTTCTGCATAAGTAAACCAATCACTTGTTGTTAATAAATTTCCATCAATATTAGACAAACTAGTCCAATCTGTGCCATTGGTAGAATACTTAACTGTATAATTTGGCATTGGACTATCATCCCATCTTCTAACTTTAAATGAAAATTCACCAACACCTCCTGTTGTAACAGTTATTAATAATTTTGAAGTAGCGACATTCCGTAATCTAAAAGAGTAAGTCCCTAAGGCTCCAGGAAAACTATCTTGTTCAGCCGTGCCATTTCGAAGTACATTTGTTCCTTGAAATGTTACTCCAGATTCAGAGTATCCGTGATTTGCATAAGTTGTAAATGATGCAGTTCCATCTTGAATCCAGTTGTCTTCCGTATCAAAATTGATTGTAGTCTGCCCCCACCCCACATTACTCCAGGCAAGGAGCGTAAGGGCCATAAGGGCAGTTGTAAAAATGTGTCGAAATTTTCTCATAGTTATTGTTTTTAGTTAAACATAAGTTAGTAACAACATGATTTTCAAAGTAATCCTTCTCCAATTTTTTGTGGAAAAAGGGAAGGTTAAGTTACAACTATTTTTGATGTGTGTCAATAATAGTATTGGAAAAGATTGCAGAAATTTTGGTTTTTCTAACATATTTAGTGGTTTATTCTATTGTATATGTGCATTGTAGTGTGATTTTCATTTTGTTGATTGTTCAGTGTGTGGAAAGATTCCAGATTCAAAATTTTGAGTTCAAGATTCTAATACCTATCCCGCATTAGCGGGATTCAATATTTAGTGTGTGCAGTGTGTAGTGTGCAGTGTGCACAGAGGTGGTTGGGGTTTAGTGTTTCGGGTTTAGTATTTGGCTAGCTCAAAGTTTAAAGTTAAGGTTAAGGTTTAAGAGTCGGGGTTTTGGAGACCATCAATTTTTCTTGGGCTTGCCCTTTTTCCCCCCAGCGGGTGCGGGTTGGTCGGGGGCAAAGAGGCCCTCGCGCGAGAGGAGGTGCGGCAGGTTGGCCACGCCGTACACCACCACGGCATTTACCACCGAGGCGTGGTTCATGTAATCGGGCGGGCATTTCTCGTAGGTGTCGCGCTCGGTATGCCATATCTCGCCGTAGCTGAAGTCAACACCATCGGCATCGGAGGTGCCAAAATTAAAGGCGGGTACTCCGGCCATAAGGAAAGGCGCTGTATCGGTTCCACCGGCATACTTGGGCTTTGGCCGAGGCGTAGCCTCAATCACCCTAAACGGATACCTTGGATTGGCATTGGCAAGGGGTTGGCAAATGGCATTAAAATCATCAATCATAGCCTTGGGCACCGAGATGCTCACGGGAACGGTTGGTCCGTTATCGCGGTTGAACATGGCCGATACCTTAGGTAGCAAGCCCTGGTACTTTTGCACCCAGGCGGTTGAACCCAGCAGGCCAAACTCCTCGCCAGCCCACAGGGCAACCATAATGGTTCGCTTGGGCTTGCCACCAGCCTTCATGATTAGCCTGGCGGCCTCCATGGCCGTAACCACTCCCGAAGCGTTATCGGAAGCCCCGGTAGCCACATCAAAGGCATCGAGGTGTCCGCCAACAATCACTAACTCATCGGGTTTCTCGGTGCCCTTTATTATACCAAAAACATTGTGGTAGGGAACAGGCCCTGGACGAAAATGGTTGCGGATATCGAACTCCAGCACTACGTACTGCCGCTCCTCCACCATCTTTTTGATAGTTGCATACTGGTGCTCATTGAGCTTGATATCGGGAATGCGAGGCAGGTTTTCCCAGGTCATCTTTTCCAGATTCTTACGATCGTAGAGGGCGCGAATGGGTAGCTTTGACGATTGAATGATACCGAGAATGCCCGCCTCAACCATCTCGCGGTAAAAGAGTGCCGGTTCCTCAACAAGCGGTATAAGCTCCTTTTGCAGGTCTTTGCGGTCGCGGTTCTGCCAGTTGAACCGGCGGATAGAATCGTTCAGCACCTCAATGGAATCATTCCTGGCAATTATCTTAGCCCTACGGGCATCGCCCTCGGCCGACCAGTCGATGGGCCAGCCATCGTTTTGGCCACCAATAAGCACCCATGCACCCTTCAGCTTGCCCTTCATACGATCCAGCTCCTTTTTCGACTTGGGCTCCAGAACCACATGGCCACGCTGTACTCCTTTGGTGCCTGCTGTGTACGAGGGTGTGGCAAAGTGGAGAACCTCACCGTTGTGGGAGAGCAAACGGCCAAACCAAGGGCCGCGGTAAAAGCCAACAGGGAGCACGCCCACTTCTTCGACCATCACATCCATTCCCCACTGCTCAAACTTAGAGGCTGCCCATTTCACGGCGTTATCGTAGGCATTGGAACCAATAAGCCGTCCACCAATGCGGTTGGTAAGCTCATCGAGCAGCACCATGGTTTGGTTATCGGTTTGCCCAAAGGCAATAATTCGGTTGACAACGCTATCGGTTTGAGCAAAAACAAACAGCTGCGCAAATGCAAGCAAAACAACAAGAGCGAACCTTTTCATGGTAATAGGCTTTAAGGAGTTTAAGCATTTGATGCGGCAAGAGGGGAAAGGTTTATTCAAGGATAAAGGATAAAGATTCAAGAGCCTGTCCCGCATTAGCGGGATTCTAAATTCCAAATTCCAAATTCAAGAAACTGCCCCGCGAAGCGGGATTCTATATTTAGTGTGCAGTGCACACTGTACAATTTACAGTGTGCAGTGTACAGAGAGGTGTTTAGTGATCTTCTGGGTGAATATCAGCGCATATCAACTCAATCTGTGTTATCTGCGTTCTGTTGAATTTACAATCAACCAACAACCGTCAACCATCAACTACTCTCCATTCAGTATCCTATCAGCCACCTGCTTAACCTTCTCGAGGTCTTCGGGGGTATCAACGGCAAGGGTTTCCAGATCGGTTTCCACTACGGTGATGCGGTATCCGTTTTCAATCCAGCGAAGCTGCTCAAGCGACTCGGTCAGTTCCAGTGGTGTTTGCTGCAAGCGTGTTATACGGCGAAGGATATCGGCCCGGTATGCGTATAGCCCTATATGTTTCAGATACCTGAAAGAATTTTGCCATTGCGATTGCTCTTTACCGCGAATAAATGGTATAACCGAGCGGCTAAAGTAGATGGCCTCGGAGTTTTGGTTCAAGATTACCTTGGGGCTATTGGGGTTAAACACATCCTCGCCTGGGGCAAAGGGTTTTACCAGTGTGGCAATTTGCACATCGGGGTTTGTAAAGCAGCTAACCACACGGCCTAGCTGCTGGGGCTGAATAAAAGGCTCGTCACCCTGAATGTTAACCACCACATCAAACTGTATATTCTGCTCCGACTGAACAATATCGAGAGCCTCGGCGCAGCGGTCGGTACCGCTCTTGTGTAGTTCCGAGGTCATCACTACCCTACCCCCGAATGCCTCAACGGCATGCCTAATCCTATCGTCGTCGGTAGCCACATAGCACCACTCAAACACCTGCGATGCACGCTCATACACCCACTGAATCATTGGTTTACCAGCAATTATGGCAAGAGGCTTACCCGGGAAACGGGTTGAGGTATAACGGGCTGGAATAAGTCCAAGAATTTTCATTTTTAGAAGAGGTTTTGGCAAAAGTAGAGAAAAATAGTGTACAGTGTACAGTGTGCAGATAGATTCGAGATTCGAGATGCCAAATTCAAGATTTCAGAACCTGTCCCGCATTAGCGGGAACCTGTCCCGCATTAGCGGGAACCTGTCCCGCATTAGCGGGATTCAAAATTCCAGATTAAAGAGAATTCTCTTCTATTAACCATCAACAGTCAATCGTCAAGGCCACTTGTCATCCAAAGCGTAGCGAAGGATCTCATTCATTGAGGATTGAAGAGATGCTTCGGCGGATTCTATCCCGATATATCGGGAGTTCAGCATGACATGAGAGGACGGGTCATTCCGTCAACTATCAACTAAACCCGTATCACAGGGTTTCACTGTGTAAAACGTAGTTTCACAATGTAAATGAACTAATCTGAGTTATCTGCGTTCCATCCCGTTCCATTTCACGAACAACGATCAACGAGCAACTAATTCATCGGTGTCATCTGTGTTCCATTCCAAGCACCAAACACAACAACCATCAACCAAAAGGGCGGGTATTGCCCGCCCATTAGTAACCTAACCACTTACTGTAAACTAATCAAATGGAACCAGAACAAGACCTACCGAGAATGGGTAGAGCACAGGACCTTTACCCTTTTCGAACAGCTGAACCGGGTAGTAGTTTGCAAAAAGCCTGATACCCATGTATCCCATGCGTGCGGTAAAGCCGTAGCGTAGGGTGGCAATGTTAAAGTCGTTGCGATTTTTATTCTTATGACGCGAGCCATCGTCGTAAACTACCTTGGTGTGAGAGCCAAGCCTTACCCCACCAATTACACCTGCAGAGATGTAGATTCTGTCCTTACGTTTGTCGCCCATGGGCAGCTGGAACTCAAGGAGCAACGGAAGTGTTAGATGCGACATGGTGATTTTAGTCTTTTCTACCCTATAGCCAGCCTGAATGTAAGAGCTATCCGCAACGGTTACTCCATTTTCAACCTTAAGGGTTATGGGATTGGAGAAGTGGTAATCGTTAAACTCAAGACCCAATCCGGTTACCAGACCTGCCTTATCGGTTCCAAAGCCAATGCTATACTGGGTAAAGTTGATGTTGGTGTTCCATGAGCGTGCCTGCTTTAAATCCATCCAGGCTATATTGCCGGTTTGAGTCATGGACTGGTTCTTGTCCATAAACCCGTTAATACCCAGCTCAAAACCCGACCAGTGCCCCTTGAATTTTTTTACCTCTTTGTACTCAATAATATCATCGGACTTTTTGCCCTTTTCAGGTATTTCAATAATTGTTTTGTCCTTGGAATCAACAATTACCATCTTTTTCTTACCGAGCCTAACCACAACGGTATCGCCCTTGGCAGCCTTAATAGTATCACCCATGGTGTTAACCCAGGCCATATTATCCGAATCAACAGTAACAGCATTAACCGAGGTAATCGTGTCGATACGTTCCTCAATAATTGAATCGCCATCAACAACCTTTAAAACTTTGCGAACAATTACCATGGGTTGGTTATCGCTGAATGTTTTAGCACTTTGCTGTTTGAGCGTGTCGGGATTTTCGAGGTTTCGAAGTATGTCCTCCTTATTCTGTGCGCCAAGTTGGGTCATAACGGAAAACATCAATCCCACAAGTAAAAACTTTTTCACTGTTTTATCAGATTTAGTTTAACATTCGATTGTTTTACCATATGACGCTCGAATGTGAAAAATGTTACTGGGGTAGTTACCTAAAGTACCATGAACTAACAAATTCAACCAGGCTAATAAAAAATTTGTGGAATGATTCTGAAGACTCGGATTGATTCGGGAAAGAAACAAGATGTTTAACTGTTTTTTGTGTTTCTACTGACAAATTCGGGATTACTCCTCTTTTGGTAGAATTGTTGCCGAAACGGCCAACAGCCTCGATTCCACAACAATTTTTTTAGCCTGATTGCCATCGGTTTTCTTTACATCAACATTAATACCAACCGATTGGGCAAGTTTTTGTACGCCTTTAAGGGCGATATCGCCAATGGTAAGTCCCTTTACCTGCGGTTGTATCGATTTAGCTATCGTGGGACCTTGAGCTGTTGGGCTATTGTTTTTATTTATGTTGATATTGGGTTTCGCCTCCATCAGAACGGTTTTTGGAACCCGAGGTTCAATGGCTACTATCGGTTCAATTTCCTCTTCACTTATCCTATTAGTGATTTTGGGAACCGGATCAACAAGATCAACCTCAACTTTAGTGGTGGGGTTGGAATGTTGTAAGATAGGTTTGCGCCTTGGTTCCTGAACCGTGTTATTGTTTGGTTGGGTCGGTTCAAAAGTTTTTGCCTGTATATTCTCCCGTTCAGGGGTGTTGGTAGGGCTTTGATTTGCTACCAAGTTGCTGCTGTCCATCCTGTTAATAAGCAACGTGTTTATGTAGATTCCAATAAGCAGAACAGCCGCAATGCTTGCGGTTGCATAGGCAATGCGCGATATTGTTGGTGTAATACGGGAATGCTTTAGGCTGGCTTTCCTGGGGAAGGTTTCCGATTGGTTGGCTATTAGTTTGGTTTTTCTGTATAGGATTGAAAGGCTTGCAATTTCGGTGTGATTTTTTTTAAGCTCGTTTAGCCACATGGACTCCTGGGCCGTTAAGTCATTCTCCAGCTCGGCAATGCAAAAGTAATCGGCCTCGGTAATACTGCTTTCGGCAAAACTGGTAGAACGTTTAAGGGTTTCCTTGGCAAAGGGTATCGTAACCGGTGTTGGTGTAACTTTAATATCGGCTATGCCATCGAGTTCTTGGGCAACATCGAGATTTTGGCTGAGGAATGCCATGAGTTCATGGGTAAGCTCAGGGCTAAGCCTACCATCGATGTAATCGATGATAAAAAGTTCGTAGTTATTTCGGTTAATTGTCATAGCCCTAAATCAAATTATCGATACTTACCAGTTGCTCCTTCAGGAACAACCTTGCCCTGTAAATGTAAACCTTAACCTGCGACTCGTTAAGCCCTGTTATTTCGCCAATCTCCTCGTACGAGTACCCTTCGTAGTCACGAAGCAGGAGCACCGATTTCTTAATCTCCGGCAGCTTCTCAACAGCTTTATCAACTATCTCCTTGGCATCGGAATAACCGTTAGAGGTTGATGTTTCAAAAAATGCTTCACCTGCATACTCAAACTTTCGTTTTTCCTTCCTTATGCTGTCGATGGCAGCATGGTAGGCCGAGGTGAACAGGTACGATTTTGCCTTTGCAAAGTCCACCTCACGGTGCTTTACCCATAACCGCTCAAAGCAATCCTGAACGTTGTCCATGGCCAAATCGGTATTCTTTAGCATCTTCAGCGCAAAGCGGTATATGCTATCGGAGTATAAGTCAACGCATTTGTTAAACTCTTCGGCGGTCATGAACCGTTGTTTGGTTTTCCAACTTTCAAATGTACGACGATTAAACTTGACATAAGTTACAGGGGAAAGTAAAAAATTGTTTTGATCCAATCGCTTTCCATTTTAAAACGATAACTACCTTTGCAGTCAAACACCTGCTTTGAAAAATGGATACAAAAATAAATGTACTTTTACTTGGATCTGGCGGACGTGAGCATGCCCTGACCTGGAAAATCGCACAAAGCCCTTTTTTAAGCAAACTTTACATTGCACCGGGCAATCCGGGTACAGCCATTCACGGAATTAATGTGGCAATCAACCCGCTCGACTTTGATGCAGTTAAGCGATTTTGCCTAGAGAACCAAGTGGAATTGTTGGTGGTTGGCCCTGAGGAGCCACTGGTAAAAGGCATACACGATTCGTTTATTACCGATAGCAGTGTCCAGCATATACCGGTAATTGGCCCACAAAGAAAGGGAGCCATGCTCGAGGGAAGCAAGGATTTTGCCAAGGAGTTCATGTTCAGGCATGGGATCCCCACCGCTCAGTATAAAACCTTTACAGCGGAAAAGTTCAACCAGGCCAAAGATTTTCTGAAAACCCTAAATCCCCCATACGTTCTCAAGGCCGACGGCCTTGCTGCTGGGAAAGGAGTGGTTATTGTATCGTCATACGACGATGCATGCTTAAACCTCCATGAGTTTTTTGCGGGTAAATTCGGGACAGCAAGCCAGAAGGTTGTAATTGAGGAGTTCCTGAGCGGTATAGAGCTATCGGTGTTTGTGCTAACCGATGGCCTCTCGTACATAATCCTCCCTGAGGCCAAGGACTACAAGCGTATAGGAGACGGCGATACCGGGCCAAATACGGGAGGAATGGGGGCTGTGTCGCCTATACCATTCGCCAATAAGGATTTCATGAAAAAGGTTGAGGAGCGTATTGTAAAGCCTACCATAAATGGACTCAGGAACGATGCTATCCCTTACAAAGGCTTTATTTTTATCGGACTAATGAACGTCAATGGCGATCCTTACGTAATTGAGTACAATGTTCGTATGGGTGACCCAGAAACCGAGGTGGTAATACCCCGCATTAAATCCGACCTGCTTGCAGCCCTAATGGCCTGCTCACAGAATCGATTATCGGAAGTATCGCTTGAGGTTGATTCCCGAACAGCAACTACAGTAATTGTTGTTTCAGGAGGCTACCCCGGTTCATACGAAAAGGGCAAGGAAATTGCTATCCCTGAAAGTTTAGCTGATAATACCATCCTCTTCCATGCCGGAACGAGTTTAAGTAACGGAAAACTTGTTACTGCCGGTGGACGAGTTTTTGCCTGTTCGGCGCTGGGTAACAGCATCGACCAAGCCCTTGAAAAATCGTACACCCTTGCTAAATCCATCAAATTCGATAAGCTTTACTACCGAAACGACATTGGTAACGATTTAAAAAAACTGCAAAACCAATAGTATGCTTCTCAAAAGCGCCCAAAAATATCGATTCAGAGCATTAGTTTTCATTTTGCTACTCCTGTTTGCAACTTGGCTAGTTACCCTTTTGGGCAAATCACCAGGCTACTCATTCCTTTTCGACAGTTTTCCAATGCCGTTTTACCGTGCCCTAGCAAGCTATCTAAACCGTTATCCTTTCTGGCAAAATATCGTTTCCATTGCACTCTTTTTAATTTCAGCAATATACTTACTGGTGCTAAACAATAAGTACATTGTTTTAAAAAGTCGATCGTTCCAGCCAATACTGTTTTTTACACTTAGCTCCGCTGCCTTTTTACCCATACAGCGTTTAAACCCGGCATTGGTATCACTTTTCTTAGTGTTACTTTGTATCGACCATCTTTTCGCCATCTACCAAAACCGCGATCCGCTCGATAATCTTTTCAGAGCGGGATTGGCAGTGGGAGCTGCAACTTTATTTTATGGCCCCGCTGTGGTTATTGCAATTTGGGCCTTGATAACTCTTTTGGTACTTCGTCCATTTAGCCTAAGGGAATGGTTTGTGTTGATTTTTGCCTTTACGGTACCCTGGATCATCTACATGTCGGTGCTTTTTATTATTGACGTTGATATTCATAACCCTTACCATGCTTTTTTAACCAGTATTTTTACTGAGTGGGAACCAGCAATTGACGATAAAATTTTTTGGATTTTTGGAGGATTTTTAGCCTTTCCTTTTGGTGTTTCCATTTTTAGCGTCTTCCCAAAGTTGGCTTTTCAAAAAATTATTATTCGTAGGTATTACACCGTTCTGCTTCACCTGTTCATAATCGGCGTGTTAGCCTTTTTTATCATTCCCGGGGTTTCGTACGAAATATTCTACATTACAGCAGTCCCATCGGCATTCATTTTTTCATCGTACTTCAGCGATGCCAAGCCAAATTTCTGGAATGAGCTTTTACTCTGGTTGCCAATTTTTGGAGCAATTGTGATTCAGGTACTAATGATGGTGCAATTTTAGGTAGGTATTTAAATTGAGATTTTTCTTTGCAACAATATAGAGTGAATGAAATATGCCATAGTTGATATTGAAACATCAGGGGGAAGCTATCAGCGCGACAGGATTACAGAAATTGCCATTTACGTTCATGATGGCAATAGCATAATCGATGAGTTTAAGAGTTTGGTTAACCCTGAAACGCCTATTCCATACTACATCACCCGGTTGACAGGCATTACTAACGAGCTGGTTGCCAACGCACCTAGGTTTTTCGAGATTGCCCGCGATGTAGTATTGCTTACTGAGGGATGCGTATTTGTAGCCCACAATGCACCATTCGATTACCGGTTTATTCAGGCTGAGTTTAAACGCTTGGGCTATGATTATCACCGCGAAGTGCTCTGTACCGTTAAGCTTAGCCGACGGGTTTTCCCGGGGTACGGCTCATACAGCCTGGGTAACATTTGCAATACTTTAGGAATTGAAATTGATAATCGCCACAGGGCTGCTGGTGATGCACTGGCTACATCAAAACTCTTTGAGAAAATCCTTTTTGAAACTAACGGAGATTTTACCCCTTTTGTTAAAGCCAAAAGATAACATTTTATTACCCTTATTAGCTAAAACACGTTCGGTCAAAATTATCGGTTCAATCAAATTTTTTTTCAATATAATATCCTATCTTTACGTTTAGGAAACTATACCTACGAATAAAATGAGTATTCGTAAACTATACTCACATCCCTATTCAGCGATACTTGCTGCATTTCTTACGGCCAGTGTGTTCATTTTCATGTTTATCTACCTGGCAGTAAACCAGCGTAAACACATTTATGAATCGTCCAAGGAGGTCTCAAAGGAGGTGCTTCGTCAAACTGCTGGCGAAACCCAGCTCTATTTCACTGCAACCTATGTAGTTGCTAATTCAATTCAGCAACGGGCATTAATACTGAAGCAAAAAAATGGAACACGCAACGATATTAGGATCCTTTTAAAGGACGTTCTTACCAGCAACCCTAGTATTTTGGGGGCTTGGGTTCTATGGGAACCCAATGCGTACGACGGGAAAGATTCCCAGTTTAAGCAAAGTAATGAATTCCCTTGCAATGGACGTTTCGGCATAACATACTTTCGCAATAATGATACATTATACTCTGAGATCGTTCCATGCACCGATTACCAATCGTTCTTTTATACCGATGCAAAGCAGAAGCGCAGTGCGGTTCTCTCTGAACCTTACCTGTTCAGGTACACCAACTATAGCAATCTGTATTTTGGATGTACCATTTCCGTTCCAATAATGAGCGATACAACCTTCCTAGGTGTTGTGGGGGTAGACATAAACCTTAACTATCTACAGAATGTAATATCTGCAGTTAAACTTTTCGACACCGGTTTTTTATACTTGGTTTCCCCTAAAGGGTTAATTGTTAACTATCCCGACTCTACTAAAATTCGGAAAAATTTTTACCTCGAAGAAAGTAGAGCCGATAGTGCCTATACCGCTAGGGCCTTTATGGGAAATGAGGTTTCTGCTGAAACCTATTCAAACTACTTAAAAGAAAGAGTATTTCGTTTTTACAATCCAATTAACCTATGCCTGAGCGATAAACCCTGGATGGTAATTAGCGAAATACCTATCGAAAAAGCATCGTCACGTTCAAGGCAAGTGGTATGGGTGGCAACTTTTGTTATGGCTATTGGTATACTGCTTATTTTTTACCTCATTCTCAACATCTTTGAGCGCCGTAAATACCAGCAACGCATTGAGGATGCGCTCTGTGAGGCAGAGACACAGAAAGCCAATGCTGTTGAAAGTTTCAAAAACTACCTTGAAGTCTTCAACTCTACCAGCGAAGCTATTTTTATTCACGACGCCGAAACAGGAGTAATTATCGATGTAAACGACCAGATGCTTAAAATGTATGGATTACATAGCAAGGAAGAGGCAATTGGTAAGCATGTCGATGTTTTCTCCTCAGGAATTGAACCATACAATGCAAATGGGGCCCAAGAGCGAATAAAACAGGCCATAACCGCTGGAAGTGCTGTTTTTGAATGGCAAAGCAAACGATCCGATGGCTCAATTTTCTGGTCTGAGGTTTCGCTTAAGTTCACTTTTATTAACAGTAAAAAAACAGTGCTTGCTGTAGTCCGCGATGTTAGCGATCGGAAAATTGCCCAGCAAGCACTGGAGTACCGCGAGCGTAAGTTCCGTGAACTGGCCGATCTTCTCCCCCTGGTTGTGTGGGAGGTTGATTTGAATGCCTGTTTTACGTACGCAAACGATATGGGTTTTAAACTTTTTGGATATACCCATGAGGATATCGAAAAGGGTATATCCATTATTGACATGATAGCTCCCGAGGACAGGGTTAGGGTTGCACAAAATATTAAAAAACTTTTTATTGAAGGGAAAAATACCGACGAGGAGTACCTTGCCCTCCGAAAGGATGGGTCAGTTTTCCCAGTCAACATTTACTCTAGTGTAATTTACGAAAACAATATACCTGTTGGATTAAGGGGAATTCTAGTCGATATAACCGAAAATAAAAGGGCTGAACAAGAAATCAAGGAAAGAGAGCAGCTCTACAGAACTGTGGTTGAGAACCTGAATGAAGCGCTTATGATGGTTGATAACAACGACCAAATACTTTTTGTAAACTCACGTTTTAAGGAGATGTTTGGATATAACCTTGAAGAGGTAATAGGGAAAGTAGGATATAAGCTATTAATACCCGAAGAAAGGCAAAATGAAATAATTGAAGCCAATCAACAACGGAAAGAGGGATTAAAGAATGTATACGAAATGCAATTCAAGGCCAAAGATGGCCGGTTAGTCGATTGCATGGTTAGCGGTGCACCTGTTTACAATGCACAGGGTGCTGTAACTGGTTCTATTGGAGCAATAGTGGATATTTCCGAACTCCGAAAAGCCGAAAAAGCTTACCATGAAACCATGATGCTATTCGAAACCCTATCTCACATGTCGCCCGTAGGTATTTTCCGAACCGACGCTCAGGGTAAAACCACCTATGTTAACCCTAAGTGGTGCGAACTATCGGGCTTAACACCTGAGCAGGCAAAAGGCGATGACTGGATTAAGGCTGTTCACCCGGAGGATAGGCAAAGGATACTCGATGGCTGGTACCAACGGGTTAGCTTAGAAGAAAGTTCATCAACCGAATACCGATTCCTAAAACCCGATGGCACGGTGGTTTGGGTTCTGGGTTATGCTTTGCCCGAAAAAACTGCCGATGGAATCAATGGTTATATTGGAACCATTACCAATATCACCCAAATAAAACAAGCCCAGGAAAAACTTGAACGGAGCGAAAAGCGTTTCCGTGAGTTAACCGATTTGCTTCCGCAATCAATCTGGGAAATTGATCTTACAGGAAAAGTTACTTTTATCAATAAGTATGGGCTTGAAACCATGGGCTATACAATAGACGATTATAAAAAAGGTGTAATAATCTTTAATTCAATTGTTCCCGAAGAACGCGAAACGGTGTTGGAAAATTTCAAAAAACGATTAGGTGGCAAACTATCAAAAGGAATTGAGTACACAGTTCAGCGTAAAAATGGTGAACGATTTCCTGCCCTGGTATACTCATCGCCCATTACTGTTGACGGTAAAGTTGTTGGGTTAAGAGGTATCTCCATTGATATAAGTGAACCAAAGAAAACCCAGCATGAGCTCGAAAACTACAGAAACCACCTGGAACATCTTGTAAAAGAACGCACTGAGGAACTCGAAGCGGTAAACGAGGAGTTGACCTCTGCTAACGAGGCACTTTACAACCAGCGCGAAAAGTTAATTGAAACCCTACAGGAACTAAAGAACGCTCAGCAAACCCTAATCCAGTCCGAGAAAATGGCATCGCTTGGCTTGCTTGCCGCTGGGGTTGCACATGAAATTAACAACCCGTTAAACTTCATTCAGGGTGGTATTGTTGCCATTGAGGGTTACATCAACGACAAGTTTAAAACCCATAAAAACGATATACAACCATTAATTGATGCTATCAAGGAAGGGGTTAAACGCTCAGCCCAGATTGTCAGAAGCCTTAACCAGTATAGCCGTGCCGATTATACAAAACACTCAAATATTGATTTAAATAGGGTGATTGACAACTGCCTGGTACTCCTTTCCAATCAGTACCGCGATAGAATTGAGATTGTAAAGCATTACGATGAAAACTCAACCAGCATTTACTGTAACGAGGGTCAAATACATCAGTCGTTCATGAATATTCTCATCAACGCCATTCAAGCTATCGATGGCACAGGGAAAATAACCATAACAACAAAATCAACGGACAAAAAAAGTAAGGTGATTATTGAGGATACCGGATGTGGAATTGACCAGGAAAATCTGACAAAGATTTTCGACCCATTCTTCACCACCAAGGAGCCCGGGCTGGGCACAGGCTTGGGGTTATCCATCACCTACAACATCATAAAGGAACACAAAGGGAACATTAACATACACTCCGAAAAAGGGAAAGGAACAAAAGTTACAGTAGTTTTACCAAAAACAAGCTAGCCATGGATGCAACAGGAAACATTAGCGTGCTCCACATCGACGATGAGCCAACAAACATTTTGCTTTTTGAGGTAAACTTCCGCAAGTACTACCAGGTTATAAGTGCCCCTTCCGGTACCGATGGGTTAACAAAACTTACCCAGAACCCTAATATCGATGTTATTTTCTGCGATATGAAGATGCCCGGCATGAACGGGCTTGAGTTTGCCCGGCAGGCTGCAATGGTTAAGCCGGGAATACCATGTTTCATTCTAACAGGCTACGATATCTTGCCTGAAATTTACCATGCAATTAACGAGGGTTGGGTAAGCGGTTACATCCAGAAACCGTTTGAGGTTGACCAAATTATATCAGCAGTAAATAAAGTAACCCGAACAACCGCCGATTAGTACCACTTTTTCCGCATAAATATCAGCAAAGCAAATACCGATATAGCAAAAGATGCTATAAAAATACCCACAAAGGCCCACGGATTATTTTCTAGGAAATTGGGAACATTCATCCCATAAAAGCTAGCAATTACAGTTGGAATCATAAGTACAATGGATATAGAGGTCAGTCGCTTCATCACAATGTTGAGATTATTGGAAATAACCGAAGCGTATGCATCCATCATTCCGCTAAGAATGTCGGAGTAAACGCTGGTTGTTTCTTGAGCCTGTCGTAATTCAATCTCAACATCCTCTAGTAGCTCAGGATTATAGGTGTCGCGGTAGCTTCGCAGGTTTTTTATCCTGTGCAGCAGTATGTCGTTACCCTTGAGCGAAGTGGTAAAAAATACTAAACTCTTCTCAATGCGCAGCAGATCCTGTAACTCCTCGTTACGGATAGAGCGCTCCAACTGTTCTTCAGCTTCCTTAATGTCGTTGTTAATTTGCTTAAGGTATTTCAGGAACCAAACACTCGACGATAGCATGATCCTAAGCAGCTGATCGAAATGATCTTTGATTAAAATTCCCTTACGAACTGTGAATTGAATGAAATCAGGGATCACCTCGCAACGATAGAAACTAACTGACACAAATACTTCATCCTTAAAAATAATTCCAATAGGGACCGTAGTGTAGGGAATTTTTAGGTCGGCATTCTTATACGGTAAACGCATCAGGATAAAGAACCACCCGTTCTCATACTCAATACGGGGTCGCTCGTCAACGTCCTCAATATCGTTATAGAAAGCATCGGGCACCCCGAGCTCATCGAGCAGGTACCGCTTTTCCTCATTAATAGGATTTTCGACGTTTACCCAGCAGTAGGGTTCCCATTCGGCGGTTGGATGTAACCCAATGTCCCTTTTCCAGAATGAAATCATGTACTATCCCTCCAAAATTTTATAGAATAGAGGCATAGTACACTACCTCTATTCCGGGTTAATTATCAGGGTGATAATCGTCCATATTGAGTTTTGACTTTTTTAGACCATGCAAAGGTAATTTTTTTTTTGTTAAAAATTCCTTCCCTAAACTAATAAAAAAGAATCATTTTAGCGTGTAGCGTTCAGACAGATTCAAGATTCAAGATTCAAGGTTCCAAAACCTGTCCCGCGAAGCGGAATTCTATATTTAGTGTGCAGTGTACAGAGAGGTGGTTGGGGTTTAGGGTTTGGCTAGTTCAAGGATAAAGGATAAAGAGCCTGTCCCGCAAAGCGGGAATAAAGGTTAAAGGATAAAGAGCCTGCTCCGCTCTGCGGAGTTCAAGAGCCTGTCTCGCATTAGTGGGATTAAAGGTTGAATTCTAAGTTTTACCCCCTTGTTCGCGCGAGTTTTCAGACGCGTGCATTAACCGCCCTGTAAGGGCAAATCAACTTAGCCCAGGGTTTTAACCCTGGGTATTGAGTTATACAAAATAATTGGCGATGCACGCAACGCATAAACCAAAGAGCAAGAGCGAAGTGCTGCATCGCAAAAGGATAGCATTGCAAAGAGCGATTACCGGAAAACCACAAAAAGGAATAAAAGGGGTGAAGGTGCAAAGCGACGCTTCGGCGGTGCTCAGCATGACAACGGAGTAGAAAAAGTATGTGTTTTGTCATCGTCACGCCTTAGCGGGATTTAAGACTAATGAATAAAGGATAAAGGTTAAAATAAATTGCTTTGTTAGCGCACATCTCCAGACGCGTGCATTAACCGCCCTGTAAGGGCAGATCAGCTTAGCCCAGGGTTTTAACTCTGGGTATTGAGTTATACAAAATAATTGGCGATGCACGCAACGCATAAACCAAAGAGCAAGAGCGAAGTGCTGCATCGCAAAAGGGAAACATCACAAAAAGCGAATGCGGGAGAAACACACATAAGGGATAAACGTACAAAGAGATGCTTCGCCGGAATCTATCCCGATATATCGGGTCTCAGCATGACATGAAGGGGACGGGTCATCCCCGAACTAACAACCATTAACCATCAACTAAACATGTGCCACAGGGTTCACACGGTGTTGCACAGTGTTAATCTGCGTCATCTGTGTTCCATTCCAAGTTCCAAACAATTTCACAATTTATCTGTTTAATAAAAATTTTGATAGTCAACCTCATTTTTTTACTTGAATATACTCACCTTAAATTACACTTCGTATATTAGCTAAATGTTTGCATGAAAATTATCTATCTAAATATATCAATAATAACCTAAATTATTAAACCTATGATTATTGACAATTTGTTCTGGATTGTACCGATTGCATCAGGGATTGCCTTGGCGTTTGCCTACCACTTTTTTAGGCAAATGATGAGGGAAGATGAGGGTACTGACCTGATGAAAAAGATTGCACAGCACGTACGCACGGGTGCCATGTCGTACCTAAAACAGCAGTACAAGGTGGTGTTTATTGTATTCATCGTGCTGATGTTGCTTTTTGTATTCTTGGCATTTGGACTGGGAGTGCAAAACAAATGGACACCGTTTGCATTCCTAACCGGTGGTTTCTTTTCAGGTCTAGCCGGATTTTTTGGAATGAAAACCGCAACCTATGCCTCGGCTCGAACAGCTAACGCTGCTAAGAACTCCCTAAACCATGGCCTTAGGGTAGCATTCAGGTCGGGGGCAGTAATGGGATTGGTTGTGGTTGGTCTGGCAGTACTCGATATTTCCTTATGGTATCTGATCCTCAGCTACTTTATCGATGAGCCTGATCAATCGCATAAGCTAATCATCATTACCACCACTATGCTTACTTTTGGAATGGGTGCCTCAACCCAAGCGCTGTTTGCCCGCGTGGGTGGTGGTATTTATACCAAGGCCGCTGATGTGGGTGCCGACCTTGTAGGTAAGGTTGAGGCAGGAATTCCTGAGGACGATCCTCGTAACCCGGCTACTATTGCCGATAACGTAGGCGACAATGTAGGCGATGTTGCAGGTATGGGCGCTGACCTTTACGAATCGTATGCCGGTTCAATACTTGCCACAGCTGCTTTGGGTGCATCGGCTTTTGCAACAGTTAGTGTTGACATGCAGTACAAAGCAATACTGGCTCCAATGCTTATAGCTGCTATGGGTATTATTCTTTCAATTATAGGTATATACTTGGTACGTACCAAAGAAGGCGCAACCATGCGCGACCTGCTTCGCTCACTGGGCATGGGCGTTAACGTGAGTTCAGCACTAATAGCAATCCTTACCTTTTTAATCCTTTACTCACTAAGGTTAGAAAACTGGATTGGAATTTCGTTTTCTGTTGTAGTCGGTTTGCTGGCGGGTATTATTATCGGTCAATCTACCGAGTACTTTACCTCACACTCATACAAACCTACCCGAAGGATATCGGAGAGTGCCCAAACCGGACCTGCTACAGTAATTATTTCGGGTGTTGGCTTAGGTATGGTTTCCACATCTATTCCTGTTATCACCATTGCATTTGCCATTCTTATTGCTTTCCTTTCGGCAATCAATTTTGATGTTAAACACATGCTCGATGCGCAAAACATTCAGTTAGGCCTATACGGTATAGGTATTGCCGCTGTCGGAATGCTTTCTACACTGGGTATTACCTTGGCAACCGATGCTTATGGCCCAATTGCCGACAATGCTGGTGGAAATGCCGAAATGAGCAAACTCGGTCCTGAGGTTCGTAAACGTACCGATGCCCTCGATGCACTTGGAAATACTACTGCTGCAACTGGAAAAGGTTTTGCCATTGGTTCTGCGGCTTTGACTGCCTTGGCTCTGCTTGCTTCCTATATTGAGGAAGTAAAAATTGGCTTATTACGTATTGGCGAGAATATTTTGACATTACCCAACAGCGAAACAATCGATACCGCAAAAGCAACAATAGTTGATTTTATGGAATACTACCAGGTTAACCTGATGAATCCTATTGTTTTGGTCGGCATTTTTATAGGTGCAGCTATGGCATTTCTATTTAGTGGCTTAACCATGAAGGCGGTTGGCCGTGCTGCACAAAAAATGGTTGAGGAAGTTCGTCGTCAGTTCCGTGAAATTAAGGGTATCATGGAAGGTGAAGCCGAACCCGATTATGCTCGCTGCGTGGCCATATCAACCAAAGGCGCTCAGATCGAAATGGTGCTACCCTCATTGCTAGCTATTATTGTTCCAATTATTACCGGTATAGTTTTAGGCGTAGCAGGCGTTTTGGGATTACTTGCCGGTGGTCTTGCCGCAGGTTTTGTGCTTGCCATTTTCATGGCAAACTCGGGTGGAGCATGGGACAATGCCAAGAAATACATTGAGGAAGGCAATTTTGGGGGTAAGGGTTCCGATAATCACAAGGCAGCAGTTGTGGGCGACACTGTAGGCGATCCATTCAAGGACACCTCAGGCCCCAGCCTTAACATCCTTATCAAGCTCATGAGCATGGTATCAATAGTAATGGCAGGGCTAACCGCAGCCTTTAGCTTACTATAATACTTTTGCCGTAAAATCAAAAGACCCGGCGTAAGTCGGGTCTTTTTGATTGTGGTAAACAAGCAAAAATCATACCTTTGCCAAGAATCATAGAATAATTAATCTACTTAATGGTAAAGATTTCTGTGGTTATTATAACCCTAAACGAGGAAAGGAACATTGAGCGTTGTATTCGTTCAGTACAGCGTGTTGCCGATGAGATTTTGGTGGTTGATAGTTTCTCGACCGATAAAACCGAGCAAATTTGCAAGGAGTTGGGAGTTCGTTTTATTCAACATGAGTTTGAAGGATTTCGGGATCAGAAGAATTATGCCATATCGCAAGCCAGCTCCGATTACATCCTTGCTCTCGATGCCGACGAGGCCTTGTCCGTGGAGCTGGAAAAGGAGGTGTTTGATATTAAAAATAATTGGAAGTTCGATGGCTATAAGTTTATTCGCCTCAATAATTACTGTGGTAAATGGATGTTACATACCGATTTTTATCCTGAAAAGCGAATTAGATTATTCGACAGGCGAAAGGGTAAATGGCATGGAGCGAATATACACGAAGTGGTGAAAATGGCTCACGGTGCAACGGTTGCAACTCTAAAGGGTCATCTGCTTCACTGGCGTTACCGGTCGTACGAGGAGCATATCGACGAAATAAACCGTTACTCAACCATTTCGGCCAACGAGTACTATAAAATGGGAGTTAAGGCCGGTTATATTAAAATTCTTTTTCATACTTCATGGCGATTCATCCACTCCTATTTTATCCGGCGGGGCTTCCTATCCGGGTTTAACGGTTTATTCATCAGCTGCCTTTTGGCAAAACATTGCTTTGTAAAATACGCTAAGCTTCGCAAACTTTACAAAATAAATCGTAAAAGGCAACCCTACCCATTTATCAACCTCTTAAATATGCCAGTAGGCAATAAGCCATTGACCTCGGTTATAATAACCACCTATAACCAACCTGAATGGCTAAGGAAAACCCTTTGGGGTTTTGAACTCCAAACCGAAAAACGGTTTGAAGTTTTGATAGCCGACGATGGTTCGGGCGAGGAAACCAGACAGATTATTGAAGAGTTTAAAAGTAGAGGTATGCTGAATATTATACATGTTTGGCATCCCGACAACGGATTTCAGAAATGCCAGATACTCAACAAGGCAATCCTAAAAACAAATTCCGATTATTTAATTTTTACCGATGGCGATTGCATACCCCGTCGCGATTTTGTTGAGGTTCACATTAGCAATGCCAGGCGAGGAAAGTTTCTTAGCGGGGGTTATCTGAAATTGGTTAATTCGGTTTCCGCAAATATTTCTTATACCGATATACAAGAAGGGTCACCTTTCATTTCATCGTGGCTCAGGAAGAACGGACAACCGTTTACCTACAAATTTTTAAAGTTAACCCAAAACCCATTTGTACAAAAGCTATTAAACGCGATTACAACAACCAAGCCAACCTGGAATGGGCACAATGTAAGCGGTTGGAAAGATGATATTATTGCAGTAAACGGTTATAATGAGGATATGCAGTATGGCGGACTCGACCGGGAACTGGGCGAAAGATTAATGAATTTTGGGATTAAGGGGAAGCAAATTCGATATAGCGCTATTTGCGTCCATCTGGATCATCCTCGTCCGTACCGTACAAAAAGCACTTGGGAAAAGAATTACCGTATCAGAAAGGAAGTAAGAAAGAAAAAGCTGAAGTGGACTAAAAATGGTATTGATAAATATATACAACTGTGAAAAAGGAATTATTAGCCTCATTAATAATTTCAACCTATAAAAATACTGAGTTCCTAAAAGTTGTATTGAACTCAGTACTTGCTCAAAGCGATATGCGTTTTGAGATTATTATCTCCGAAGATGCAGAGCATGAACACGTTAAGACTTTTGTGGGGCAGTTTAAATCACCAGTTCCGCTTTACCACCTCACCCAACCAGATATTGGCTGGCGCAAGAACCTTGCCTTAAACAGAGCCATTGCAGCATCCAATACCGACTACTTAGTTTTTATTGACGAGGATTGCGTGCTTCATCCCCGATTTATGGAGTTCCATATTAAGTGGGCTGATAAAAAGACAATACTGGCTGGTAAAAGGATTAAACTTGATGCTTACTCATCAAAGCTCATCTTAGATGGTAAATTATCGGCTGATCGAATGAACGCTTATTTACTTTCAAACTACTTGTCCATAAGGAAAAACGGTGCGCGTTTCATTGAGGAAGGTTTTTTTATTAACCCAAATGGAGCACTGGCGTTTATTCCACGCCTTAGAACCATGCATCAGCTTAAAGGCTGTAACATGTCGTTCCCCAAAAGTGCCATATATGCAATAAACGGCTTTGATGAGGATTACTCTCGACCAGCCATAGGCGAGGATATCGATCTTACCTGGCGCTTTGCAAAAGCTGGCTATAAATTAAAATCGGTGCGAAATGGTGCCGTGCAATATCACCTGTATCATAAAGAGAACTGGAGCAATCAGGAAGAAAATATCAGGATGATGCTTGAAAAGCAAAAAAGAAACGAATTTATATGTAAAAATGGTTTAGTTAAACTGTAAGATGGAAAACAAGACAATAGTAGACGAAACAATTAAAATTTTACGCTTGAGTGGCATTATCCTTTACCCCACCGATACCATTTGGGGACTTGGCTGTGATGCAACCAACGAGGAAGCTGTTGCCAAACTAATGGCATTAAAAAAGCGTAGCGATAGAAAGGGTTTTATTATTTTAGTCGATTTGCCAGCCCGAATCCCTTCATATGTTGTCGATATCCCCGAATTGGCATGAGAACTTATTGAGCTTTCCGATAAACCGCTAACCATTGTTTTTGATAAGGGTAAAATCTTTGCCCCATCGGTTTATGGTGAAAAAGGGACTATAGCCATCCGTGTTACCCGGAGCAAATTCTGCCAGCAACTTATTTCAAGGTTTGCCCGCCCAAAAGTATCAACCTCAGCTAATATTTGCGGCTCACCATTTCCAAAAATTCGATGCCATTCCCCATGAAATAGTATCGAGGGTTGATTATGTGATTCCAGGGAATATCGATACCGAATCAACAGGGAAACCTTCGTCGATAATAGCCCTGGGCAAGGGCAATCAGGTTAGAATCATTAGAGAGTAAATAAAACTCCTGAAGGCCAGAAAGTTTAAACTGACTCGTTTTGGATATCCTCGTTCGGTGTACCTCCCTTTAGTTTATCGCTTTTTAGTTCGCCTTCGGCAATGTTAATGCCTTGCATAGAGGCTTGCTGTTCAGCTTCCTTTTTCGATTGGCCTATTCCTCGGCCAATCTCCTTCCCATTCCAGAGTAGTATGGCCTCAAATTGTGGCTTTTGCTTATTATCGCCGCAATCGTGGGTATCAAAAGCTACCTTTATGTGCAGCTTTTGGGCAATTTCCAGAATACGGCTCTTGTAATCGTGCTCAGTACTTTCAAGTTCTTCAAGGTTGATATGGCGTCGGAGGAAGTTGTTTACCACCACATCGCTGGTGAATTTGAATCCCTTATCTATGAACATAGCACCCACAATAGCTTCCAGTGCGTTCCCGTAAATATACTTTTGGTGGTTAAGGGCACCATTATTTACCTTCACCACCTCAGGAAGCCCTATACTGATTGCAAGCTGGTTCATGTTGTTCCGGCTAACTATTTTTGATCGCATTTTAGTGAGGAAACCTTCGTCGCTATTGCGGAATTCTGCAAATAGGTAGTCGGCTACAATGGCATCGAGGATGGCATCGCCAAGGTATTCCAACCTTTCATTATCAACCTTTTGGCCAGGCGATATAATAAGAGAAACTGACCTGTGAACCAGAGCCAGCTTGTAAACATCCAGATTATCAGGGGCAAACCCCAAAATTTTTTTAAGATTCTGATAAAATTCTTTATCGGCGGCCGTTAAGCGTAACCGACGTATGGGTTTACTTAAGAATTTTAACACGTTGAAATACTACATCTTTTTAACGATGATGGATGCGTTATGCCCACCAAAACCGAAGGTGTTACTTAAAGCAGCACGAACAGTTCGCTTTTGCGCAACATTTGGTGTTAGGTTAAGCTTGCTGTCAATTTCAGGATCAACCTCATTTAGGTTGATGGTCGGTGGTATTACATCTTTATAAACGGCCATAACAGCAGCAAGAGCATCAATGGCACCGGCAGCACCAAGCAGGTGGCCCGTCATCGATTTTGTTGAACTAATGTTTAACTTGTAGGCATGCTCACCAAAAACCTGGATAATGGCTTTTGCTTCGGCAATATCGCCAAGCGGAGTAGCTGTACCGTGAACGTTAATGTAATCGATATCCTCAGGTTTCATGCCAGCATCGCGTAAGGCATTTTCCATAACCTTACGGGCACCAAACCCCTCGGGGTGAGGTGCTGTCAGATGGTAAGCATCGGCCGACATACCGCCGCCTGCCAGCTCACAGTAAATCTTAGCCCCACGGGCTTTAGCATGCTCATACTCTTCCAGGATAAAGCAACCTGCACCTTCGCCCATTACAAAACCGTCACGGGTTGCATCGAACGGACGCGATGCGGTTTTGTATTCGTCGTTATTTGTTGATAACGCTTGTAGTGCGTTAAATCCTGCTACACCTACCTCGTTAACTGAGGCCTCGGAACCCCCGGTAATTACCACGTTAGCCTTGCCAGTTCGGATTACATCGAGAGCACAAATAATGCCGTTGGTTGCCGATGCGCAAGCCGATACGGTAGAGAAGTTTGGTCCACGGAAACCGTACTTCATGGATATATGCCCGGCTGCTATGTCGGCAATCATTCGGGGTATGAAAAAGGGGCTAAATCGGGGTGTTCCATCACCACCGAAATAGCCTCTCATTTCCTCGGTAAGGGCTTGTAACCCCCCTATACCCGATGCCCAAATCACTCCGGCCATATCGAGGTCAATGGCCTCGGGGTTAAGACCTGAATCCTTCATGGCTTCTTCAACTGCCACCAGCGCAAATTGTGTGTAAGGATCGAGCTTTTTAACCTCTTTGCGATCGAAGTAGTTATTTGGGTCAAAATTCTTTACCATGCAGGCAAATTTGGTTTTGAACTTCGACGTGTCGAAACTTGTGATAAGTTCACAACCACTAACTCCATTCTCGAGGTTGACCCAGTACTCCTGGATGTTATTCCCAAGGGGGTTAATGGTTCCAATACCTGTTACAACAACACGTTTCATTTCCATAAAAGTGAGTTTTAGTTAAAACCAAATTTGCCTTACGGTTAATAATTAATTACTTGCTGTGCTCTTCAATGTACTTGATAGCATCACCAACGGTGCTGATCTTTTCAGCTTCCTCATCGGGAATAGAAAGGTTGAATTCCTTTTCGAATTCCATAATCAGCTCAACGGTGTCAAGTGAATCGGCACCAAGATCGTTGGTAAAACTAGCTTCAGGAGTTACTTCGTTCTCATCCACTCCAAGCTTGTCAACAATGATCGACTTAACTCTAGTTGCAATGTCTGACATAGTTTTAAAATTTAGTTAGTAAATTGAGTTTTCATATCACAAAGAAATACTTATTTTCACCTGAAAACAAATCAGATGTCAAAAACGTGGCAAAAGTAATTTTTTTGTTCATATTTTTGACGCTTGTTAACAATTTTTTTTTGACAGTCGTTTAAATTGATGTTTTATTTTATTGATTATGTGCAACATAGCAATTTTTGCATCGGGATCGGGTTCTAACGCCGAGAATCTTGCCAAACACTTTTTGCCTAATCCTAAGGTTAAAATTACACTTACCGCCTCAGAAAACCCAAATGCATTTGTGCTGCAAAGAGCCAAGCGTTTAGGAATACCAACATATAGTTTTACCATGAATGAGCTCAGGAATGGGATAGTGCTGAGTAAGTTAATTGAGCAAAAAATTGATTTTATTGCATTGGCTGGCTTTTTGAAAATGGTTCCCGTTGATATGGTCAGGCATTTCAACAACCGCATTGTGAATATCCATCCCGCACTACTTCCCAAGTATGGCGGTAAGGGCATGTATGGCGATAGGGTTCATAAAGCGGTTATTGCAGCGGGGGAAACGGAATCGGGGATAACCATTCACCATGTAAATGAACACTACGATGAGGGCGATATAATTTTTCAGGCAAGCTGCCCGGTTTTACCCAACGATACACCCGAAACCCTGGCTCAAAGGGTACATGAACTTGAATGGCTGTATTACCCTAAAGTCATTGAAACACTTTTAGAGAAATTGGGTTAGTCCTCAAGGATACGTTTCCCAAAGTTTACATGCAAACCAAGCGAGATGGTTACTAATTGATTATCCCAGTACCGTTGGTCGTAGCCACGGAGAGGGAATGAAAAACCAAAACATCCCACAAGTCGAATACTCTTGTAACCAATCTTACCCACAATTCCGGGTTCGTAGAACCAGTTTCTTTGAGGGCCAATGTCAACCAACGACAGTCGGTTTACCACGCTGAAGTCGAGCCAGTCGTTACAAAAACCCAAAGCGGGTTGTATGAACCATCGGCTATAGGTAATGTCGGGTGTCCCGTTCCAGGTGATATTCCTGAAATGGGCAGGAACTTGTCCAACACCTCCTCCTGCATAGATTTCGAATATACCCATATCGCTAAATCGCTCGGTGTAACCAACTGCTCCTTCAACAAGAGTTCTTTTTTCTGTTATCTCTGTATCACCCTCAGTTTTTTTATCCTGCTGATATTGTCCATTAACCATCAGTCCAATATTATCGGTGGCTGCAATTGCAGTTTGAACTTCAAAACCTGCTGAACCACCCCAAACATTGAGTTGGGCATCACCCCTGTTACGAAGCAAGGGGCTGTTGAAGGTATTTGGTACATAGGCAATTTTACAGGCTGGTAGTACTAGGAAAAAGGCCAGTAACCTAAACAAACTCGCAATGATTTTTTGATTCATCCTTTCTTGAAGCTTTTTGAGCAAGTTAATCTAATACTTTCTATTTGTCAATACTTTATCCAAAACGCCATGAATTAAAAAATTCAGCTGGGATATAAAAAAGGGAGGCGGAAACATTTTGAGAGGAACTAAAATCACTTCACGCATTCGTAATAAATTTTTCATGTAGAAAAAATATATTTAAAAAAGCCCATAAAATGGGCCTTCCAGAGTAAGTCGCTAATTTTTAGTTAAGTTCCCTTATTTTTTTTGCGAATAGAGTTGATTTTTTCATTTATTAGATTATATTCGCAAGTGATAAGCCTTTATCGTTCAGAGCAAAACAAATGAGATAGCACTATGCCTTACCGCCGACTGCCAAACACCGATAGTGCACGTTTGCGTGCGCTTAAAGCAGCCTATAAAATGGGCAAAAGCACCCACCCACAGGAATTAGCCTTTTCGCAGGCAACGTTTTCAAAGGTTGAACTATTTATAAACTCATTCGAAAAGGCTATAGCGCACTATAAGGCGGCATACGATACCCAGGTTGAACGGAGCAAGGATTACCAGCAACTGGTAAAAAAGGCTAGATTATATCTTTCGCATTTTATTCAGGTGGTAAACATGGCAATTGCCCGAGGAGAGCTACAACCAGCAGTGCGTGAACTTTACGGTATGGACATTGATGAATCAAAATTACCCTCACTCAATACCGAAAAGGACTTAATTGAATGGGGCAGAAAGATAATTGAAGGTGAAATGGCCCGCACCCGTAAAGGAATGCCCCCAATTACCAACCCCACCATTGCTGTTGTTAAGGTGCGCTACGACCAGTTCCTTGAAGCCCATAACTACCAAAAAGTGCTCCAACACAATACCCAGCGTATGCTAGATGGTCTAAATGAACTCCGCAAAAAAGCTGATGAAATAATCCTAACCATCTGGAACGAAGTGGAGGAACACTTCAAAGACCTTCCGGATGAGGAGCGCAGGGGAAAAGCTACTGCATACGGTTTGGTTTACGTTTACAGGAAAAACGAAATTAATGGGTTATCGCTACTCGATAACGCTATCCCCCGTTTGTTTTAGTTCGCTGTTCCGTTCAAACTTCCTTTTAATGCTTGCTATAAGCAACGAAGTTACAGCTAGGCTAACAAGCCCAAGTAACCAGAGGTCGCTTAATCCGCCAATATCCTCAATTCTTTCATCAACAGTCCCCATACCAAGTAGCATATAGCCCGTGGCAGCAATAGCATTATTAAAGAAATGAGCAGCAATGGGAACCCAAATGCTTCCTGTTACCTCCAGTAGGTATCCAAACGCCACCCCCAGGGCAAAACGTGGTATAAATCCTTGAAACTGCATGTGAATGGCACTAAAGAGTGCCGCTGCAATTATTATCCCTATCCAGCGCGAACGAGTTAGTTCAACAAGCCTCCGTTGAAGTATTCCTCTGAAAATAAGTTCCTCGCCTAAGGCAGGGAGTATGGCTATAATAAAAATATTTATCAGGTAAACACCAAAATTTTCGGTTATCAGAAATGCTTTTGTAAGAGCCTCGGCCTTCTCTTCCATCTCTACCATCCAATCGCTCATGGGGAACAGTTGGTTGATGGATGCCAAAAGGTTTATACCCGGTAGCGCGATTAATACAATCAACAAGGTTTTGAGAATGGTATTGAATTTAACCGTCTGGAAGCCTAAGTAATGCCAAGGTTTTTTTGAAAAAAGAAATGCCGAAAAAATGGCTGGAACTATGAAAATGCCTATGGTTTGAAGGCTTTGTATTAGTTTTAGAGCATTTATATTGCTTAGGTTGTTTCCTAAAACCACCTGAACTCCCGATACACCAAAAATTAAGCCTAAAAGCAATAATCCAACCAACGAAAAGACCACAGAGCTGAAAAAAATGATTGCTCCCAAAATCACCATCTTTCCAATAACTGATTTTGATTCAAAAGACCCATGTTCCATAAATAAAAAATTTCTACAAAAGTAATTCATATCAGCTTTCACCAAAGACATTAACCGTTTTCTTTTGATATTTTTGCAGCGCAAAACCACAAGAATGAGAATAGGGAGTGTTGAGCTAGGCGATAAGCCAGTAATGTTGGCGCCAATGGAAGATGTTACCGACCCATCGTTCCGCTACATGTGCAAGCACTTTGGTACCGATATGATGTACACTGAATTTATAAATGCCGATGGTCTTATCCGCGATGCCGTAAGCAGCGTGGCAAAACTTAATATATTTGACTACGAACGTCCCATTGGTATTCAGCTTTACGGCCATATTATTGAGAGTATGGTTGAGGCTGCCCGGGTTGCTACCGAGGCAAACCCCGATGTTATAGACATTAACTTTGGTTGCCCAGTTAAAAAAATAGCCAATCGCGGCGCAGGTTCGGGAATGATGCGCGATGTTCCCAGAATGGTTGAAATGACCCGTCGCATTGTTGAAGCCACCCACATACCGGTTACAGTTAAAACTCGCCTGGGCTGGGACGACCAAAGTAAAAACATTGTAGAAATCGCCGAGCGCCTTCAGGATGTTGGCATCAAAGCCATAACCATTCATGGTCGCACCCGAGCTCAGCTTTACACAGGTAAAGCCGATTGGACACTTATAGGCGAGGTAAAAAACAATCCGCGAATGCATATTCCCGTTATTGGCAATGGCGATATCGATGGCCCCATAAAGGCCAAGGAAATGTTCGACCGCTATGGGATTGATGGGATTATGATTGGACGCGCCACCTACGGCCGCCCATGGATTTTTGCCGAGGTAAAGCATTACCTTAAAACTGGAGAACTAATGCCCCCCCTCGCAACAGTTCAAAAGGCAGAAATTGCCCGCATGCACTTTGAACGCTCGCTCCAGGTTAAAGGAGCTAAAACCGGTATGCTTGAAATGCGAAGGCATTTTGGTTCATACTTTAAAGGGCTCCCCCACTTCAAGGAAATCAGGCTAAAACTATTAACCACCCTTGACCCCGAGGAGGTTTACTCACTCCTCAACCTAATTATTGAACGCTACGGCGACTATGTGGTTGACGAATCCGTTAACCCTTCGCCCTGGGCCAATAAGCAAGACTAGTGCGCCTCGAGCCAGTTGCTACCAGTACCAATCTCCACCTCTAGGGGGACACTTAGCGTGGCTGCACCCTCCATGCATTTCTTTACAATTGCTTTTACTTCATCCAGTTCCGGGCGATAAACATCGAATATCAACTCGTCGTGCACCTGAATTATCATTTTCGACTTTAGCCTGCTACTCTTAAACTCCTCGTGTATCCTTATCATCGCCATTTTGATGATATCGGCCGCAGAGCCCTGAATAGGAGCATTTATTGCGTTTCGCTCGGCAAGTCCCCGAACAACCTGATTGTTGGAGTTGATATCGGGCAAGTAGCGTTTACGTCCAAAAATGGTTTCAACCCATCCCCGCTCACGAGCCTGCGAAACGCATTTTCCCATGTACTCCTTCACTCCCTTGTAGGTTGTAAAGTAGCCATCAATCAGTTCCTTTGCTTCGGTTCTTGAAATACCTAACCGCTGCGATAAGCCAAAAGCTGATATGCCGTAAATCATTCCAAAGTTGGCCGTTTTGGCTTTGCGGCGTTGGTCGGCAGTAACCTCATTCAGGGGTATCCTGAAAATTTTTGCTGCGGTTGCTGCGTGTATATCCTGCCCTCTTTCAAATGCCTCGAGCATGGCGGGGTCGGCACTCATATGCGCCATTAGGCGCAGCTCTATCTGGGAGTAGTCGGCCGATAGTAAAAGGTAATCGCCCTGCGATGGTATGAAGGCCTTGCGTATTTCTCGTCCATTCTCATCGCGTATGGGGATATTTTGAAGGTTAGGGTTGTTTGAACTCAGCCTTCCTGTTGAGGCCACTGCCTGGTTGAACGAGGTGTGTATTTTCCCTGTTTTTGGATTTACCAGCGTGGGCAAGGTTTCAACGTAGGTTGAAAGAAGTTTCTTGATGCCTCTAAACTCCAATACTTTGGAAACGATAGGATGGGCATCGATATACTTTTGGAGTTCCTCCTCGTTGGTTGAATACTGCTTGGTTTTAGTACGCTTGGCATCGGACGAAATCTTTAGCTTTTCGAACAAAACCTCACCCAACTGCTTAGGAGACGAAATGTTTAAATCGGGTGTCCCAGCCATTTGACGTATCTCATTTTCGAGTTCCGCAAGCTGAACCGAAAGAACTTCACCGTAATCTTTCAAACTTTTTATATCGAGCGATACACCATTGCGCTCCATGTGAGTTAACACCTCGATTAGCGGTGCCTCGAGGGTGAAGTAAAGATTGGTTAAACCTTGCTCCTGGAGCCTGGAAAACAGTATATGCTTGAGTTGCAAGGCTAAATCGGCATCCTCGCAGGCATACCGGGTAATAAGCGAGGAATCAACGTTTCGCATACTACCCTGCTTGGAACCCTTTTTGCCAATAAGTTCCTCAATGCTGATAGGTTTATAGTTCAGGTAGATTTCTGACAGGTAGTCGAGGTTATGTCGTGAATCGGGCTCCAACAAGTAATGGGCAAGCATGGTATCGTAGAGATGTCCCCTAATATCAATTCCATAGCTGAGTAGCACTTGCATATCAAACTTAATGTTCTGCCCAACCTTAGCGATAGCTTTGTTGCCAAAAATACTGGCAAACTCCATAACTACCTTTTGGGCCTCGGTTGGGTTCAATGGAACAGGCACCCACCATGCCCTCCGCAACGATGTTGAAAACGATAAGCCCACCAGTTCTGCCGATATTGGGTCAAGCCCCGTTGTTTCAGTATCAAATGCAAATTCACCACTCTTTTCAAGTTCCTGAATCAAAACCTTTCGCTCCTCAGTGGTTTGGGCTATGTGGTAATCCACTTCAAAATCGTTGATGGTTTTTAAGTTGATAACGGGTTTGGCAGTTTCGGCGGGCGGCGTATCGAAAAGCGAGCCCTGAACGTATTGGGGTTTTTCCTTTTTGGGCTCGGCAACAAACTCCTTGAGTAACGACCTAAACTCTAACTCCTCCAGAATGGGCACCAGTTCCTCGGTTTTGGGTGGCTGAAGGGCAAGGTCTTTGTCAATATCAACATTTAGAGGGATATCGGTAACAATGCTCACCAACTTGCGGTTAAGCGGAATGATATCGCGGGCTGCTTCAAAGTTTTCCTTCTGGACAGGGCTCAGCTTATCGAGATTTTGAAGCAAATTATCGATACTACCAAACTGCGATATCAGCTTTGCAGCAGTCTTTTCGCCCACCTTGTTAACCCCCTTAATGTTATCGGACGCATCGCCCCAAAGAGCAAGAATGTCGATAAACTGCTTGGGATTTTGTATGTCGTAATCCTTACAGAATTGCTCAGCCGTTACAATGTCCATATCGTTACCGCTCCTGCCAGGCTTGGCAATAATAATATTCTGGTTCAGGAGCTGACCATAATCCTTATCGGGGGTCATCATTATCACCTCAAACTCGTTGGGGTTGGCCTTAGTGGCAAGGGTGCCAATTACATCGTCGGCTTCAAAACCCTTCTTCTCGATTATTGGAATGTTAAGAGCTTTAAGCAGATTTTTGATAATGGGAACCGAAGCCTTGATATCTTCGGGTGTCTCATCACGCTGAGCTTTGTAGTCGGGGTATATGTCGTTCCTGAAAGTTTTCCCCGACACGTCGAAAGCTACCGCCACATGGGTTGGGTTAAACTTTTTAATGGCATCGAGCGTAGCCCTTATAAACCCGTAAATAGCCGAAGTGTTAAGCCCTTTACTGTTGCGCATGGGGCGATTGATAAAGGCATAGTATGCCCTATAAATCAGGGCGTAAGCATCGAGTAGCAGTAAGCGTTTCTTCATGGTTCTGGGAAACGGTTATTGGTTATCGGACGCATACCATTCAGCATACGATGTGGCAGTCTCGTTTAGCTTAAGGTGATGTAGCGTTACTTTGTCAGGAAGATTAGCCATAATAATATCGGCAAAGTAATGAATCATGTTCTCGCATGTGGGTTGGAAAGGCAAGGCCTCAATGCGGTTAAAACCTGCCTCGGTAAGCTTTGTATGTGTTGGCGTGTTAGCCATAACCGCCACCGCATGGTCGAATCTGTCAACTATGAGCGGATTAACAATTCGCTTAAGGTCGCCAAAGTCCATTACCATTCCCAATTTAGGATGGCCTGGAATATCAATGGGTTCTCCTATAACGGTAACCGTAAGGATATATGAATGCCCATGCATATGACGACATAGGCCGTCGTAGCCCTCAAGGGCGTGGGCCATTTCGAATCTAAACTCTTTGGTTAATCGGATTTTTGGCATGTTGGTATAATTCAAAATTCAAAATTCAAGATTCAAGATTCAAAATTCAAAATTCATAAACATGCCTGGCTTAAAGGCGTTTAAGATTTTTGAGTCTGCTCCGCTTTACTGTTTAAAGGTTAAAAACATTGCTATTCACTAAGTTTACAATTCGTCGCCAACTACTCTTGTCATCACAAATACCCCACAAACATCCTCGGAATCGTAGCTGTGACCCACAATCTTTTTTTCATGGGTATAAGTACCCTCAAGCACATCGAGGTTGTAGTTCGGAATGGAAGTTCCATCTGGATGCATCACTTCCAGGCCTTTTAGAACAATAGTGTGACCCTGAACGCTACCCTCAACCATTTGCCTTACCATAAAGGGTTCTTCATCCTCAATACACTCCTCGTACTCAAGGTATCCTACAATAATATCACCTTTTTGCTCCAAATAGGCAAAACCCTTATCGGTACCGCACTCAAACTCTTCAGTAAATGTCCATTTCCCTGTTAAGCTATCCATGTATAAAAAATTCAATTTTTACAAAGATAGTGAACGCAAACTCAAAGTCTTTGTTTATTGAGTAAATTTACGCAAATTGATAAACCATTTCAACTTTACTGTCATGAAGTTTATTGGAGCCCATGTAAGCGCGGCAGGTGGGGTTGAGAACGCCCCCATAAATGCCCATATTATAGGTGCCACAGCGTTTGCACTTTTTACAAAGAACCAACGCCAATGGGTAGCCCCGCCACTCACCCAGAAGAGCATTGATACTTTTAAAGCAAATTGCGTAAAGAATGGCTACACACCTGCTCAAATACTTCCGCACGATAGCTACCTAATTAACCTTGGCAACCCCGATAGGGAAGCCCTTGAAAAATCGCGCAATGCATTTCTTGATGAGATGTTGCGCTGCCAGCAACTTGGTCTCGATAGGCTCAACTTTCATCCGGGCAGCCACTTGAATAAAATTACCGAAGAGGAAAGTCTTCTGCTCATTGCCGATTCAATTAATATGGCTTTGGAGCGCACACAGGGAGTAACGGCGGTAATTGAAAACACGTCGGGTCAGGGAAGTAACCTGGGCTACACCTTTGAGCAAATAAGGTTTATTATCGACCACGTTAACGACCAATCGCGTGTTGGGGTTTGTATTGACACATGCCATGCCTTTACGGCCGGGTACGATATATCGACACCCGAATCTTTTGCTAAAACGTTTTCACATTTCGATAAAGTGATTGGTTTTAGATTCCTTAAGGGCATTCATCTAAATGATACCAAGAAAGGTTTAGGCAGCAGGGTTGACCGCCATGAAAACTTAGGCGAAGGAATCTTGGGATTAGAGCCGTTCCGGCTCATTATGACCGACCCACGCTTTAATGGAATCCCCATAATCCTTGAAACACCCGATAAGTCGCGCTGGGCTGAGGAGATAAAAATGCTAAAAGGGCTTGAAACAACTTAGTTGGAATTTATTTCCGTTTCTAATTACTAAAGAAACAGGCCATGGAATGTCCATGGCCTATGAGTATGAATTTGAAAGATGCTTTCTGTTACCAACCCAGCACGAAGGCAAAAATTAGAGGCGCCACAATGGTAGCATCGGACTCAATTATAAATTTTGGGGTATCGATATTGAGTTTCCCCCAGGTAATTTTCTCATTGGGAACTGCACCCGAGTAAGAACCATAACTGGTGGTTGAGTCGCTGATTTGGCAGAAGTAACTCCAGAAAGGAACTCCGGTTATCCCTAAATCCAGATGGAGCATGGGAACCACACAAATAGGGAAATCGCCAGCAATGCCACCACCAATCTGGAAGAATCCAACACCCTCAGTGCCGGCATTCTTAGTGTACCAGTCGGCAAGGAACATCATGTACTCAATACCCGATTTTACGGTTGAAGGTTTAATCTTACCATTGATGCACTGCGCTGCAAAAACATTTCCCAAAGTTGAATCCTCCCATCCAGGAACTACAATTGGAAGGTTTTTTTCGGCAGCAGCTAACATCCAAGAGTTCTTAGGATCAATCTCGTAGTATTTTTCTAACTCCCCACTGCAAATTAGTTTATACATGAATTCGTGAGGGAAATATCTCTCTCCTTTGGCATCAGCCTCTTTCCAAATTTCAATGATATATTTTTCAATTCTACGAAAAGCTTCCTCTTCGGGAATACAAGTATCAGTAACCCTGTTTAATCTACTTTGATACAACTCCCACTCCTGCTGTGGAGTAAGGTCGCGGTAGTGCGGAACTCGTTTGTAGTGGTTGTGAGCAACCAGGTTCATTAAATCCTCCTCAAGGTTAGCACCGGTACACGATATGATTTGAACCTTATCCTGGCGTATCATTTCGGCTAAACTGATACCAAGTTCAGCGGTACTCATGGCACCGGCCAGGGTAATCATCATCTTCTTGCCGCTCTCAATGTGAGTTTTGTAAGCCTTGGCTGCATCAACTAGGGTTGCTGAGTTGAAATGCAGGTAGTGCTTCTCCATGAACGAGGTTATTGGTTTACTGCTGTTCATTGCTAATAGGTTTATAGTTTAACACATTGTGAGTATTCTATTTCATAGGAATTTTCTCAACCCTACGGGTATGACGGCCACCCTCGAACTTAGCATCAAGAAAAGCCTTTACTATTTTTTTGGCCTCGCTAATGCTAACAAATCGGGCGGGAATGGCACAAACATTAGCATTGTTATGCTTGCGGGCAAGGGTAGCAATTTCTGGTAACCAGCACAATGCCGACCGTACCCCCTGGTGCTTATTGGCTGTAATTGATACTCCATTGCCGCTACCGCAAAGCAAAATACCTAACTGGTAATCGCCCTTTTCAATGGCTGTTGCCAAAGGGTGTGCAAAATCGGGATAGTCCACACTGTCTTCACTGTGTGTTCCAAAATCCCAAACATTGTAACCTAACTCTGCAAGGTATTTCTTTAACTCTTCCTTGGTTGTGTACCCTGCATGGTCCGATGCTATGACAAGCGTTGGTTTACTCATATAAACAATAGATTCAATATTTCAGATTCAATATTCCAGATTTAAGATTCCAGACTTAAGAACCTGCTCCGCGAAGTGGGGACCTGCTCCGTTCTACGGAATTCATAGCTTTTCCACATTCTGAATCCTAAATTCTGAATTCTCAACTAATAATTACCTTTGCAAAGATAGTTTGTTTTTATGGTTTACACACAAACATTTAACTTTGCTTAATCAATCTAATAAATGGCAGGAATTTACATACATGTTCCGTTTTGTAAGAAAAAATGCAACTACTGTGACTTTTACTCGGTGGGCGAAGCTAAAATGGATAACCATTTTACCGATTTTGTGCTTAAAGAACTCAACCTTAGGAACCCTTTAATAGCTGATAGAATAGTAAAAACCATTTACTTTGGAGGTGGTACACCATCGCTATTGCCTGTGGGCAATATCAAGAGAATTATTTCCGGTTTAGGTGATTTTTTTGTGGTTGACCCCAATGCAGAAATCACCATTGAGGTAAACCCCGACGATGTTACCCTTGAGCTGGCTGAACAATACCACGCAATTGGCATCAATAGGGTAAGCATTGGCGTTCAGTCATTTAACAACAATGAACTGGTTTTTCTTGGCCGACGACACGATGCCAGTAAAGCAGTGGAGGCTATTCGCATATTCAGGGCAGCGGGTATTGCAAACATCAGCATCGATTTAATTTATGGACTTCCAAATTCAACTTTGAAAAGTTGGGAACACTCGTTAAATGTTGCATTTGGGTTAGATATTCAGCACCTATCGTGCTACCACCTTACCTACGAGGAGGGAACCCCGCTTACCCGAAGGGTAGCCAAGGGAGCTGTAATGCCCCTTGATGAGGAGATGAGCAAAGCCCAGTTCGATTTGTTACGCGAATTGTCCCATGCAAACGATTTTGTTCATTACGAAATATCGAACCTGGCAAAACCTGGCTATACCTCAAAACACAACAGCGGTTACTGGTTGGGCGAAGAATACCTCGGTTTAGGGCCATCGGCTCACTCATTCAACAGGTCAATGCGATGGTGGAATCCATCGTCAATTACCGGATGGGGAAATGAAGTTGACTCAGGCAACTTCCTAAAAAACACGGAAGCCATTGATGAGGCTATTCAATTTAATGAACTTTTGATTACTCGCCTTCGGACCATGTGGGGTGTAAACCTTAACGAGGTTGCGAATGGCTTTTCAATCGAAATATACAACCATCTTCGCAAAAAAATCATACCCTTTACCAAGTCGGGTAAAATAATTATGGAAAACAACATCCTTAAAATTCTACCTAACCATTACTTTGTGAGCGATTCCATTGTGGCTGAATTACTTATTGTCTAAATTACTGGCCTTTATTTGGAAAAATTTTTGCAACCATTGAGCTGGTATATTCGTTTTATTATATTGCAGGATTATTTAAATTTTAAACTGATGAAAAAGATTTTGGCCTTACTCTTTATTTCTTTTTCTCTAGCAGCTATTTCGCAACCAAAAAAAATCACGCTGCTAACCGATGGTATTAAAGAGGGAAAGGTTATCCCTGAAAAATTCTACGCTACCTCGCAGAGTGAATTCCGTTTAAGCATTAAAATAGATGAACTAAACTGGGATAAACAACTAGCAAATACCGGAGAAACATACACAAAGCTATGGTTTAAAAACTCTTTGCCCGATGGTGGCATCGGAGAACCCGAATTGCCAGTAATTAAAAAGTTGATACGTATTCCGCTGGGCGCTTCGGTTTCGGCAAGGGTTAGTAAATTCAGGATGGACGAGGTTCAACTTTCAGCCAAAGGTATTCAATACCCATTATTCCCTGTACAGCCATCGGCACGTAAGGATCAGGATACGCTGCAATTACCATTCCACTTTAAGCCCGAAGCTTATCGCAAGTCAACCTTCCAAAATGTAAAGCCCGGGGTCTCGGTTGAGGTTCTGGGGAACCTCAGGGGGTACACCATTGCCCGCCTTACCGTGCAACCTATTGACTACAATCCATCCAAACAAAAAATCAGGATATTTAATGATATTGATGTTGATGTTACTGTTCAAGGAGACATTGCCAAAGGCTCATCTCCTTCCGATCCCTACTATTCACCCTACTTTGATGTGGTTTACCAATCGATGTTAAACGCTGGAGGCGCTGTTTACGATTCACACCCCGATTTAACCCGATACCCGGTTAGCATGCTTATAGTATCGCACCGAATGTTTGAAACAGCCCTACAACCCTATATAACATGGAAAACCCAACGGGGTATTAGTGTTACCGTGAAGTACACCGATGAGATTGGCTCAACAGCCGATGCTATAAAAACATACATTCAAAATGTGTACAACTCGGCTACACCTGAAAACCCTGCTCCAACCTTTTTGGTAATTGTGGGCGATGTTGACCAAGTGCCTGCGTCGGCAACGGGAACCCAATCGGGTAAACTAACCGACCTATACTATGCCAGTGTTGATGGCGATATGTTCCCTGAGATGTATTACGGTCGCCTCTCGGCAACAAACGAAGCGCAGCTAACAGCCATTATCGACAAGATACTTTACTACGAAAGGTTCCAGTTTGCCGATGCTTCATACCTGAACAATTCCACTTTGATAGCAGGTGCCGATGCAACCTGGAACCCTGCTATAGCACAGCCCACCATAAAGTATGCAACAGCCACACATTTTAAACCGTCAAATGGATGGAGCAATATTTACGAGTATGGAGTTACAACTGATCCAAATAACCCCTCTGCTACACCAAGCTATACGGGGTGTTACGACTCGGAAAGGATTGCAGTTGGCTTCATAAACTACACTGCTCACTGTAACGAAACCAACTGGCAAGACCCCGCCCTTACCGTAACCGCTGTTAATGCATTTACCAACGCCCAGCAGTACCCGTTTGTTATAGCAAACTGTTGCCTGTCGGGCAACTTTGGCTATTCCGAGTCGGTTGGCGAGGCATGGCTCCGTAAAGCGAATGGTGGCGCTGTAACCTACATAGGCTCATCGCCCAATAGCTACTGGAAAGAGGATATGTACTGGGCGGTTGGTGCTTTCCCCATGAGCGGTGATAACAATGGTTACGTTCCCAGCTTTGAGGAATCCACTACCGGTGGATACGATGCTCCTTTTGTGAGCGCATACACCACCGCTGGTGCTATAATGTTTTGCGGTAACCTTGCGGTTACCCAAGCCGAACTAAATGATTACTCCCGCCAAATTAACTCAACCTACTACTGGGAAGCCTACAACATACTTGGCGATCCATCCCTTATGCCTTACTTCAAAATCCCCGAGCCAAACTCAATAACGTTCCCTGCAACCATTGCCGTTGGCGTAAATTCAGTAAGCATTGGAGCCAAGGCACAAACCTATGTATCGTTGACCAGAAATGGCCAAATTATTGGTACCAAATACTATCCAACCGACGATTTACTCGATATTGACATACCTGTGCAAGCTGAGCCCGCAAAAATAGTTTTAACCGCCACACGCCCCCAAACCCAACCCTTTATTGATACCATTCAGGTATTTGTTGCCGACAATGCTTACTTAACCCTATCATCGAGCATTATCGACGATTTCGAAGGGAATAACAATGCTGTTGCCGATTACGGTGAGACCATCAAGGTAAACCTACTGGTAAAGAACGTGGGCAAAACAAATGCAACAGGTATTGGTGCAAAAATTACCGCAAACGCTGGACTCATTGAGTTGATTTCAGCCGACTCAATTGGCATTGGGGATATTGACGCCGAATCGGAAAAATGGATTAATTCAGCATTTACCTTTAGCATTCCATCCAATATCGATGATAAATACTCACACGTATTCCCAATTACCTTTACCTCAACCGAGGGTAACTGGATATCAAACTTAAGAATAACTGCCTCCGCACCCAAAATTGTTTACAATGGCTTTACGGTAATTGACTCCTTAATGGGCAACCGTAACATGCTGGTTGACCGAAACGAAGTGGTTGATCTAAAGTTTGAATTCCAAAATAAGGGGGGTGCCGCCATTCCCGATTTCTCGGCGCAGGCAACCATTTCCGATTCACTTCTCAACACGGTAAGTGTCAACTTTGAACCCATTTCAAACCGAACCATTCAGCCTAACGAAAAAGCCATTCTTACCCTGCGGGTAAGCACATCACCAAACCTAACCTACGATACAATCCCCATAGACATAGGCTATAGCTCCGTTAACTACAGCAATGCCTCGGATCAGTTTACCAGCAAGGTACCAGTCTTACTTTTTGGAACTACCAAAATGACTAATGGTACCGTAAAAACCTGTGGGACTATTTTTACCGACACCGGTGGCGAAACTGCCAACTACAATAACAGCGAGGACTATACGCTAACCTTTGAAACCCTAAGCGATATACAGCGATATAGTGTTGAGTTTACATCGTTCAACACCGAATTGGGATACGATTTTCTCTATATTTACGATGGAGCAAGCATTACCTCAAACGCCATAGCGAACAGCCCGTTTAATGGCAATACTGGTCCCGAACCCTTTTACACAAGCGGAAACAGTATTACATTCCGTTTCACATCCGATGGCTCACAAACTTCCTCTGGGTGGAAAGCAAAACTAGAGTGTATTATCCCAAAGCAATTGCCCAAGTGCGTTGAAAACCCAAAACCCGGGAATAATGAACTTAATGTTGAGTATAACCGGTTATCGTGGGGAGCCTCCTCCGATGCCCTTTTCTACGATGTTTACATAGGAACCAATCCCGATACATTGGTTCTACTGAAAAGGGTTACCGAGGCGTTTATTGATATCCCTCTCATGCCACAAACCAGCTACTACTGGCGTGTAATACCCGGCAACCATTTGGGAGTATGCGATAAACCCTGCGAGGTTTGGAGTTTTACTACGGCTTCAGTGATAGGACAGGTATTGATGACCAACTCCACCGTTGAAGTGGATAGCATTTGGTTTTACGACTCTGGAGGGCCCACTTCAAATTACGGCAATAATGAGAATTATACAATAACCTTTAAGCCAAGGAATAACGGCCAAAAGGTAAAGGTTAAATTCGTGGAGTTTGATGTGGAATGGCAATCAACCTGTAGCTATGATTACCTAATTGTATATGATGGCCCAAATACCCTAAGCCCTCAGCTTGGTAAATATTGCGGAGAAAATATTCCTCCTGTTTATACCTCGACTAGCGCAAACGGAGAGCTGACCTTTAAGTTTGTTTCCGATTATAACGTGGTTAGAACAGGATGGAAGGCAAAGATTACAACTACGGGAAGAGTTGACACTTACCCGGTTACCTTCAATATAAAAAACAACGGGAATGCAGTACCTGCAGCTGCTGTAAGCATCACCAATGCAATAAAGTTTACATCGGGTTCGGGTTCGGTTAGTTTTAACTTACCTAACGGAACACACAGCTACACAGTAAGAGCCAATGGCTATGAGCCAATTTCTGGCTCCACCCAAATTGCCAGTTCTGCCCAAACAATTGATGTAGAATTGACCAAACAGGACACAATTCACCTACTAGTGCGTTCTGCCCTTGACCAAGCCGCCATACCGCTAGCTAAAATATTGGTTAACAACCAAACCTATTACACCTCGCACCTTGGGGTGGCAACCATTTATATCCCCGCAGGAACCTATACTTTTAACCTCAACGCTGATGGATACTATGTAAAGGATACAATCATAACCGTTCAAACTGGTGGAGGCAATTACAGTATTAACCTTATACCCGTTAACTATAATGTACAGTTTACTATCTCCGATATCAACGGGAACAAAATTCCTCATGCCAAGGTTTATGTTGATACACTTTTAGGCGAAACCAATAGTGAGGGTTTGGCAATATTCTCCCTGCGTCGAGGCTTAAAAACTGTAAGCGTTCAAAAGGAGAGTTTTGTTAATTCTGATTTTTGGCTGGAACTAAGTTCCGATAGCTCTGTTAATGTATACTTGACACCCGTTTACGGCAATGTTCAGCTGGTTAAGTTTAGTATAACCGGAACCGGACCAAAAGGCACGTGGCCTCTGGATAACGCCATGGTTAAAATCTATAACGGTACCGACCTTTACCAGCAAGGTAAAACCCATAATGGTGTTGCAACACTTTACCTGCCCAATGGAACCTACTCATACGAAGTGAGCATTGAAGGGTACCAAAGCATGGAACAGATTGAATTCAGTGTAAACAGCAACCCCATTGAAATTCCTGTTCAGCTGAACCAGCTAACCTTCAGCATCACCTTTGATGTTCAAAGCGGGGGGAGCCCAGTTGCCAATGCAACTGTAAAAATTAACGGTTATTCCGACCAGTTTACCGACGTCAATGGCTTAGCTACCTTTAGTCCTGTTGGGTACGAAAAGGGGTTACAGTTTAGCGTTTTACACCCCAACTTTTACACCGTTTCCGGTAACATAGATGTTACTAAATCGGAAACCATAAGCGTAAACCTTACCCTAACCTCAACCGATACTGTTGACCCCGACAAGAGTTTATCAATGTACCCCAATCCGGCAACAAGCCATGTCAGGATTGAAGCAAATGAGACAATTGAATCCGTTTCCATAATCTCAATAAACGGAACGTTAATGCATTGGGAACAAATCAACAATAACAAGCATACCATCAACCTAAACTTGCCAACAGGAGTTTATGTGGTAAGGTTTACCCTGGGCTACGGCAGGTTATACCATAAAAAACTAATTGTGCGGTAACCATATAAACCAACATTGTTAATAAGTATGGGCATAAAAACATGCCCATTTCTTTTTATATGACCGAAATATTTTTACATTTGGCACAAATCAATGTGTTTAGCAAGCGTTGAGGGTTTTCAGGTTTTACTCGTTACATAAATTTGCACTGGCAATATCATTGGTTGCCATAACTATGCTATCGGCTGTAATATGGCTATTAGCCCAAAATATCGACCGACAGAATATTCAAACCCTCGTAGCTGACCTTCGTTCAGCAAACAATGAGGTAATTAGGGATATTGAGCGTAGCTTCTGGGATATCAAGTTGGCCAACTCTCAGAACGATGCTGATAACGAAATCATTTTTGGAAATAACATTAACCTGGAAGAATTAACCCTTTTCAACATCGACAATAGTTCGCTTTTTGGCACCAATGTGCTTTTACTCCATAACAACAGGTTTTACGCTATGGCATTGTTCAAAACTAGCACCCACGAATTTGAGTACTGGTACCCAATAGCCAGAACCATTAACCTTTACAATGCATTAACCGAGAAACGAGTAGCAATTAAAACTGATAATGAAAAGCCCCCCCATAGCCAGCCATTAACCCTTGCCCGGGCAAAAAACCTTGCTGGTGATAAAACAGTTTTAATTGCAGTGGAGGGAATTAAGAGCTATAGCTGGGTTTTAATTGTTTTACCATTGCTGCTGTTGATTGTGGTTACAGCTTTAATATATTCAATAGCAAAGAGACCATACTATCGCATTACAGCAACTCAGCCCTCCGGCAAAACAGCAATCAATGATGCCAGCGAAGTGCTAGCACGAATCAACATCAAATCGGCACTTAACAACTCAAACGTTGCGCTTAGGTTTATCGATACCGGTTTTAGCGTGATATTTCAGAACCGCGAGTATGAAAAACTAACCTCAGTTACACTCAATAAACCAACCCACCCCTTGTGCCACGAATCGTTCGGAAGCATTTACTGCCACACCGACGAGTGCCCCGTCCAAAGAATTGTAAATGGAGCCGATGAGGTTAAACGCGAGGAGACCAGATTCCTGCCTACAGGCAAAAAGATTCTTGTGGAGCTACATGCCTACCCATTAAAGGACGATAGTGGCAAAACAATTGCGATTGCCGAGGAAATAAAGGATATCACCGGAGTTCACTATACCGAGGAAATACTCCGGCAAACCGAAAATCAGTTTACCGTTTTTATCGACTCCTTACCCTTTGGGGTATTCATTGAGGATGGACTTACCCACGAAATTGTTTACCAAAACTTTTACCTTAAGCAGCTTACCAGTAATACCGGTTTTAAGGAGTTCATCAAGGGGGCAGAAATAATTGGCGTGGATGCCGATAACAATGTTACTGAGTTCCAACTCATGGACTCCGCCGGGATAATCCGGTATTTCAATTTACATCAGTTCAAATTTCTTGGCGTAAACAACAGGCTAAAGATTGGAGGTCTGTTTGTTGATAATACCCGCAAAAAAGAAATTGAGCATTACCGCGATGTACTATCCAAGGCAATTGAGTTTACTCCGGTAAGTATTGCCATCCTGTCGCCCTACTTTGAGTTTGAGTTCATCAATCCGAACTTTACTGAGATAACCGGCTTAACCATTGAGAACCTTTTTAGCAAAAGCATTTCCGATTTAGGCCTGGAGTACGATGGCGGCAAGCACATTCAAAAAGCCCTCGATTCCGTTAGGGCTGGCAAAACCTGGCAGGGTGAGTTACAACTAAATGGCAAGAATAAGGAGCGGATATGGGTAAGCGCCTCGTTTACCCCGGTAATGTTTGAATCGAAACTTCAGCATATCCTTGTAATACTTGAGAATATCACCCGCCGTAAGGAATACGAAAAGGAACTTATACTGGCCAAAAACAAGGCTGAGGAGTCGGATAGGATTAAAACCACATTCCTGAACAACATCTCGCACGAGATTAGAACACCGCTAAATGCCATTATTGGATTCTCATCGGTTTTAACCGACCCACACTTAGGCCAGTTTGAACTCAGCGGTTTTTCCGATTTAATATACAAGAACTCACAGGAACTGCTTCAAATCATTGAGAACCTGCTGGAAATATCGCAGATTGAAGCGGGCGAAATAAAGATTAGTAAGACCGAATTCTCGATTAACGCCCTGATGAACGAAATATACAGCGACTTTGAGGAGCAGGAAAGAGGAGGTTCGCGTATTAAGCTGAGCCTGCGCAAGGAGATTTTCCAGGATGACCTGGTTGTGCTTAGCGATCCGGCCCGTATAAAGCAGGTTTTAAAGCACCTGCTTTCCAACTCGTTTAAGTTTACCCCCAACGGTTTTGTGGAGTTTGGTTACAGGCTTAAGGATGAGAACAATCTTTTATTCTACGTTGTTGATAGCGGCATTGGCATTGAACCCGACAAGATGGATTTGATTTTTAACCCTTTCCGCCAGGCCGATAGCTCGTGCACCCGCAGGCATGGTGGCCTAGGCTTAGGCCTTGCCATATCCAAGCACGTGGTAGAAAAGTTGGGCGGTAAGATATGGATTAACAGCACGCCCGGTTCGGGAACAAGCGTTTTCTTTTCCATCCCCCTTATTCCGGTTAAACTTAAGTTTGAAAACGTGAATACGGGAAACGGGTTAAAGGAGTTTAACTGGGACGGCAAAACCATTCTGATAGCCGACGATATTGATGCCAACTTTGTATTCTTTAAAGCTGCCCTACAAAAAACCAAAGCCAACCTGATTTGGGCGCGTAACGGCCATGAGGCCCTAAATTACGTTCGCAAAGGCCAGCCCGTTAACCTAATACTAATGGACTTGGTTATGCCCGAGATGGATGGCTTTGAGGCAACCCGTATCATAAAATCAATAAACCAAAAGCTACCAGTTGTAGGCCAAACCGCCTATCCTGAAACCATATCGAGTAAAAAGCTTGCCGAGTGTGGCTTTGATACCGTTCTGAAAAAACCCATCCACACCCATCAAATGCTCATGGAAATTGATAGGTTTTTGGTGAATTAGATTTCAGTAATTAACCACCAATCACTTTCCTTTTACATGGTCATAACGGATTTTTGAAATTCGTTTATTTGACCCAAATTAGCAGACTACTATAAATAAATTCACTAATATTTGTTTTTAAAATAATTAAAAACCTTGCTAGGTTAAGGTTTCTTTGCTAAATTTGATAGTTAAAATTGACAATGAATAACCCAATGCATAACCAAAAAGACCAGGCTACATTTCATTTTTAAACACTAGCATCCGAAACTTTTCGAAAATTAGCCAAAAAGCCTATGGACCCCACTGAATACGCTATAAATTTTTAATTATCCAGAAAATAAGTCCGTCTCAAAAACAATTTCTCGTTGCTTTTTA
>Ga0129302_1000033_pt1 | contig 79220 bp, 39 predicted proteins | sample BlaSprsedimmetaG_FD_94476 | JGI IMG/M metagenome (GOLD analysis project Ga0129302, IMG submission 94476) | Hot spring sediment bacterial and archeal communities from California, USA to study Microbial Dark Matter (Phase II) - Blank Spring... | ecosystem: Environmental > Aquatic > Thermal springs...
CCGAAGCTACCTGTCCACATGCAGAAAACATGGCGTTACTGCGTCCGATGCCCTATGTCTGCTCTTTCAGGGAAAGTACCCTGCATTTATAGATGTAAAAGAACATTGTGCTGAATAGTTACCATTTTTTAAGAAATTCAAATTGATCAACCGCACCGAGAACACCGAGTGAACATATGGCAGCCACTTTCACATAGTCGTCATCATGATCGGTAAGCTGAACAAGCGGCCCGATTGCGGCGGGATGGTTGGTATAGCCCAGTTCGAGGACTTTCAGGAACAGAAAGTTATCCTCGCTTCCCTCTATTTCCTGCACTAGCGCTTCCACCTTTTCTCGCGGCATCTGGAGGTCGAAGGAAAATCGATTTATTTTTGATGCGAGTTCCTTCACCATTATTGACAGTGGTATGCTGTAGCACGGATCGACCACTTCCTTCATCGACCACATGGGAACCTTGCCGATACGGAAATAAAAGGCGAGCTTCTTGGTCTCTCCGTTGCTCACATAGTCCCCGCTCACGATCGTTGCAGTCTGAAAAGGAGAAAATCCTGTGCTTCGATGATTCCGAATACGGTACTTTCTGACGATAAACCGGAGAGGCGTATCATCCGATTCGGATGCCACGACGGCAATGCCCCGGGAATTCAATTCCTGGATAAGATTTTCCCGGAGAAATGCCATTTCGTCTTCGATGTTTTTCAGATTAACCTTTAACCTTCCAACGGAAAAATTTTTATCGTCTCCTACTCTCTGATCCTCTATCTTCAAACCGGTTTCCGCATCGCCTTTATCGGTATAGAGCGACGCGGAGGGCGTAGGCGTTTTGACATAATAGTTCTGGGCACAACCACTCATGAATATCAGTGCAACAGCAACAAGAACCAGAACAGGTCCCTTCATTTTCATCGTCATATCAATCTCCTTTCACATTTACAGAATCCTCTGTGTTCACAACAATGCCGGGATACGAGTCCCTCATCATCTGAAATATATTGCATGATACACTGATTTACCGTGTTCGTAAAAAACCCCGGCGGCGCCTCATATATTCCCACAATGGCCCCCTGACCCCGAAGCGCCGTAACTTTTTCTGCAATTCCTGCGTCATATTAATATTCAGCCCCGGAAATATCCAGTTTGAGTGAGTCTGCGAGTACTGCTCAACAAAGGGAAGGATTCCATGTTCGATCGCCTCAGAAAGATAGAACACCGGCTTCAGGAAATCAGTATTCGGTGCAATATATCCTTCTTTCATGGCCTTAGACGATAATGTGGTTCCAGGGAATATCCGGATACCGATCATACAGATAACAGCTGTCGGAGACATGTCGTTCACCGTGTTAAAAGTATGATGAACACTGTCCGGAGTTTCCCCCGGACCTCCAATAATGAGGGAATGACAGAATGACATCCCCGCATCCCGGCATACCGCCGATGCGTTCCTGAGGTCATCAACGGTAAAGTTCTTTCCAAGATTGCCCAGCATGACATCATCGGCGGAGTCACTGCCGAATTCCACACTGGTGCATCCCGCTTCAATCATCAGATCAATAAGGCGATGTGTGACAAACCGTGGATTGGCATAACAGCTCCAGGAAACTGAAATGTTCCGTTTAATTATCTCCCGACAGATCGATTCGGCATGATCTATGGGCGCGTTGAACACATTATCAACGACAAATATATTCGTTATACCCAGATCGAGCATCTGCTCAATTTCATCACAGATGCGACCGGGATTCCTCAGTCTGACTCGGGCACCTTCGATGATAGGATAGGTGCAATAAATACAGGTGAAGGGACATCCTCTTTTTGTCTGAATGTTGCCCATGCCGCCCCATCGCAAATAGCCTTCGTTGTCAAACCCTGTCCGATCGGGAAGGGGCAGTGCGTCAAGGTCGACGAATTTACCATGTCGTCCGTCGATGATCCTCGAACCCTTGTATTTGTGTAAAGCACTGCTTCGTTCACATTGTCTCAGAAATTCCAGAAACGCCGCCTCCCCTTCGCCGATGATCCCCACGTCGGCATCCAGGTATGAGATCAGTTCGTCGGGAAGTAAAGCAAAAGCGCTGCCGCCGAGAACGATCAATGGATCGCCATGCTTTCGGATTGTTTCAATAACCTTACGATAGAACGGCAGATAGGTTATGTAATGGGGATAACTTACATTATCTATATTTCGGAGCGACAGTCCCACCACATCGGGGTCAACAGAATGAAGTGCCGATTCGATCGAACTGTCGTAATCATCGGAAAAACAAAGATCGAGTATTTCGTGGTTTATCCCGTCGCGCTTCAAAATGGCGGAGAGTTGAGCAAGACCGAGCGGAAAGACGGGATCGGGGAGTGATTCCACATTGGGTGATACAAGGAGAACATTCATGCCTGCTCACCGCCTACGCCATCGTAAAAATTAAGCTGCTGCTGCCACCACCGAAGGTATTGCTCGTCATCATGGTTACCAGCACGGATCCTGATGCGCCTATATTCCACTGAAGGTCAGTGCAAGCTCCATCGATAAGGATATCAGTGGTTACTGCCGGCAGGGGTACCCCCGCATGCATACTCAGGAGCACTGCGGCTGCTCTGACAATGCCGGAACCTCCGAAATCTCCTATACGATATTTGAGCGGCGACACCGCAATCTCATCTTCTTTTTTACCGAAGATCCGGCGTAGCATGGCAGCTTCCATCGTATCGAGTTCTCTCGAATAATTGGCTGAGATATCGATTTGATCGATATCATCGGGGCCGACGCCGGCATCTTCCATGGCGCTGGTCACCGCACGGGCCGTCTGTATTCCTTCGGCATCATATCGATTGATTGCCACTGCACCTCCCGTGATGATGCCAGATTTCAGGCAGCCGTAAATTCTTGCATTTCGACTCCGTGCAAACTCGGATCGTTCCATAACAAGCATACCCGCGCCCTCACCAAGAACAAGACCGCCGCCGCGGAGGGGTTGGACAGTTTCCCCTTCACTTACCGTAATTCTATTCAGGGCACGGACGGCATCGTAGCAGGAATACTGCATTGCCGACAACTCGTCGGCACCTCCTACGAGAACGACATCGACCAGATTCTGCAACAGGATGTTTCGGGCATACATGATGGCGGTTTCCGAAGATATCTCATTCTGGCAGAAGGTGCTGTTCGGACCGGTAATACCGTGAAATATGGCAATATGACTGGCCGGGGCATTCGGAACCGTTTCGGGAAAGGTGAAAGGATGAGCCCCGCGAGGTCCATCTTTCAAACGCCCCTTGAAGAATTCATCCACTTTGGAACTGCTGCCGTATGCCGTCCCCATTATAATGGCAACCCGTTCACGATCGATTTCTTCAAGATTGACTCCACTGTCACTGAGGGCATCGATGCTGGCAGCAACGGCCATCCGAGACACCCGGCTCATCCTTCGATAAGTTCGCGGGGGGAGGAATCGTTCAGGTTTAAAATCGTCAATCCACCCTGCAACATTTGACCGTAGTGACGTTGTATCAAAATGTGTAATCTGTTTTATGCCGGATCGCCCCGTACGCACACCTTCCCAGAAATCATTTCGACCGATGCCGAGAGAACTGATAACTCCTATACCTGTAACGACGATTTCCGACATGTCAGCCTTCGCTATATACAATCATCATGCATTCTGATTCCCATCTTCCTGTTCCCAAGCCTTGAACCTTTTGCCTTTTTCCTTGCACCTTGATCCTTTGCTTCTATGCACCCCTGCCCAGCAATAATGACGTATTGTTGCCACCGAATGCAAAGGAATTACTCATGGCAATCCGTACATTCTTTTTTCTCGATATATTCGGAACATGGTCCAGACCACACTCAGGATCGGGGTCATCCAGGTGTATGGTCGGAGGAATCATCTGCTCCTGCAAAGCCAGAATGGTAGCTGCCGCTTCCACGGCACCCGAAGCTCCGAGACAGTGCCCGACCTGGGATTTTGTCGAACTGACGGGGGGCATGTTTCCTCGGTCGGCGGTAAAAACCATCCTGATGGCTGCCGTTTCCATCAGATCGTTCATGGGCGTTGCAGTTCCATGGGCATTAATATAATCAATCGTTTCCGGCCCGATTTCGACATTTTTCAGTGCCTGTGTCATTACTCTGCTCATCCCGCCGGAATCGGGAGCGGTTATATGAACAGCATCCGAATTGATGGCATAGCCCAAAACTTCGGCATGGATTACGGCATCTCGTCGAACAGCCCTGTCATAACTTTCAAGAACAAAAACGGCTGCCCCTTCACCAAGGGAAAGCCCTCGACGGTTTTTATCAAAGGGCCGGCAATAATACGGATCCATGAGTTTTAAGGAGTGAAAACCGGTAAAGGTTAATTCCGACAGAGATTCACTTCCACCGGCAAGAATGACATCCTGTATGCCGGCACGGATCAGGTCATACCCATATCCGATTGATGTTGCACTGGATGAACAGGCTGTACATATCGTTGACCGGTAACCGGTCAGACCGTAGCGTGCCGCAATGAGGTCTGATAACGTACATGTTGCCGCCGGCAGAAGCAGGGTTGGATATGCCGGGGACTGTCCCGTCCATTGAGCCCGCTGATAGTGCTCCCACGAAAGCATACCTCCCGCACCGCCTCCCAGAATAATCCCGATTCGATCCTTATCGTAGTTTTCAAAGTTCCGGCCCAAACCGGAAAGGGCCTCATCGGCGGCAATGAGCCCCAACAAATCGCACCGTGACACCCGCTTGATTTCTCTGGGGGAAAGATTTCCCGTTATGTCAACCGTCACCTCACCGGCAGAATGACAGGAAAAGCCATCCGTATCGAAGATGGATATGGGACCGATGCCGCAGGTACCTTCGAAAAGATTTTTTCTGAACACGGGAAGAGATTCCCCAATGGATGTTATGATTCCCATACCCGTGACGGCGACGCGCCGTTTTATCTTCCCGCTCATCGTTCTTTCCAGAATAAATTTTTTAGAAATGTAATACTGATATGAAACGTATCCTTCACCGGCCTATAGGAGGATCGATGACGGCTATTTTCGAAATAGACAGCCCTGATGGGTACATATTGTATCGTATATCCTCGTTTTCCCGCTCTCAGCAAAATGTCCGCTTCGGCATCAAAGCCATCCCGTACGACGGGGATCTGTTCCATAATCGCTCGGTCATACAACCGGAATCCACATTGAGAATCTTTTATGGTCTGACCGATCAGAAGGGTGAACAGGTACATTCCGACCATGTTCGGAACACGCCGAACCGATGGTATGTCATCCCGATGGGTCATTCTGTTTCCTACAATTATGTTCGCATGATGCGTTTTATAATGGTCTATGAATTTCGGTATATCACCGGGATCGTGCTGCAGATCGGCATCGAGGGTTATAACGGCATCGTATCCATGGATCAAAGCATCATGGAAACCGAGACGGAGGGCGTTTCCCTTACCGGTATTTGTTTCCACCTGGATAATACGTCCGCCCGCTCGTTGGGCCAGACGGGCAGTATTGTCCGTTGAGCCGTCATCGATAACAACAACCGATTCAATGTACATCCGGGCCGTCGAGACAACTGTTTCGATGGTTTCTTCATTGTTATATGCCGGTATAACGACACAGATCTTTGCACACATGAAATGATTTTTGGATATCATCAGGTCTGGCAGAATTGCAAAAGGCTGCTAATTCTCTTTTCGATTTCACCGCTGAGCCGATAAACAAGTTTTCGATCCACCGTCATAAGGACCTGCATTGTCTCTCCTCGGGCCAGTAATACTTTGGAATCCTTCAGCATAATTTTGAACTTGCATATCAGGGCGGCTATTTCCGGTTTGACTGCTGTTGTTCGTATAACAATCGACTCTCCGCATCCCACGGATTGCTTATAATCACAGGTAAGTGAAACGACCGGCGCAATGTATCCCAAGTCAACCATGTGCCGGGGAAGCAGATCAAATCGACGGAGAAGGGCCATCCGCCCTACTTCAAACCAGGCCATATAATGCCCGTACCAGGCCATTCCCCATTCATCAACCTCATTAAAGCGGACCGTTTCTTCCGTTTCAACCCACCGCATGTGCTATACTCCCTGCGGATATTCTTCCTTGATAAAATTCGCCAGTGCTCTTATTGACTCAAAGGCTTTTTTCCCGACATTTTCATCTTCAATAATGACGTTGAAGTGTTTTTCGATCGCTACCACGAGCTCGAGGGCATCGAGAGAATCAAGGCCGAGCCCCTCTCTGAAAAGAGGGGTATCAATGTCGATGTCATCGGGAGAAATGTCCTCGAGTTTGAGTGTCTCCACAATCATTTTTTTTAGAAAATCATAAAGTGCTTCTGAGTTTTTGACAACTTCCTTCATTGCTAACCTCTAATTGTATTTATGTCAGGCCGCCATCTACGACCAGAACCTGACCAGTGATATATCGTGCCCGCTCCGATGCCAGAAATAAAACTGCTTCTGCAACATCCCCGGGGTCGCCGAATCGCCCCATGGGAATCATCCTGAGAAATTCATCCCTGGTTTTATCATCAAGATGTTCAGTCATCGGTGTGGCGATAACACCGGGACATACGGCATTGACAGTCACCCCGAATCGAGCCAGTTCCCGCGCAAGCGATTTGGTAAATGAAATGATCCCGCCTTTTGAAGCCGAATAATTCGTCTGATATGGTCTCCCCGTCAGCGCGGAGGGTGATGTTACATTAATGATACGTCCGAATTTTCGCCCTATCATTAATCTGACAACGGAACGTGAACACAGGTAGGTACCTTTGAGATTCACGTCAAGAACACGATCCCAGTCATCCTCATTGAGAAACACAAGCAGTTTGTCCCTGATAATTCCAGCATTATTGATAAGAACGTCCACATACGCCCAGTGATGTAATATTTCTCTGATCATTGCATCCACATCAGACCGGATTGAAACATCCGCCTTGATAAGCAGACACTCTTCCGTCAATGAACGTAATTCCATTTCCGTCTCAGCGGCACTTCTATCGTCGGAAGAGTACGTTACCGCTACACGGGCACCTTCACGGGCAAAAGAAAGAGCCATGGTCTTACCTAATCCCCTGGTCCCGCCGGTAATGACAACACGTTTATCTCTGTATTCCATATTGAATGCCGTTACATCGCGCAGTAAATTATCAAAAGACTAATCGAAATGTTTAGCAGAGGAACGGCCTTTGCGCAAGGCTAAAAAAGTATATGTATATCGGCAAGGTACGATCCCTGCAGCATTCATTGATATGTTTTCTGATACAAAGATATTCCCACCCTCAAAAAGAATCACCGGTCGAAGAAACAGGTGACAGATTCGTATAACCCTGTCATCTTCAGATCATGGTCATTCTGACCAATCAAGAATTTGATGCATCCTTCCCTTCTAAACGTCATGAAATGTGTTGTCATCGTACCCATTGAAAATTTCGGGTCGGGAAGCAAACTTTTCACTTTGCAAAAAAACCGTGACGTATTATAGATTGCATTCTCATTGATATCGTATAAAAAAACAACCGACGCAACTGTGCCACGCAACAATAAAGATAGAATGAACTCAGACGTATTTATAACAGACGGACACTGGCGAAAATCCCTGGCAGCCGTAAGGGCTTTGGGAAAGAAGGGAATCAATGTTACGGTTGGTGAAAGCACCCGTCTCGCCACAGCCGTCTTTTCCCGATACTGCCATCGTTCTCTCGTCTATCCGTCACCGCTCATACAACCTGCTGAATTTATCGACGCCTTGGAAAAAGAACTGTCTCAACATTCATACCGGATGGTCCTGCCCATGGAAGATGAAACAACCGGCCTCATCTCGCAGCACCATTCGCTTCTGTCTCGACATGCCGCTATTCCTGTCGTTCCATATAAAAAATATTGTCTGGCCCGACGGAAAGACGCTGTGCTCCGAATCGCGGAAGAGACAGGAATTCCTGTCCCGAAGACATGGTTTATCGACGATCTTTCACACATCGACCAGGTAAAAAACAGACTCCCCTATCCCGTCGTCATAAAACCGAGAATCGGGTCCGGCGCCGTCGGAATAACCTATCCCGAAAATGCCGATCAACTTATGGCATACTATCCGAAAATTCATCGCCATTTCCCCTACCCGTTGATCCAGGAACGCATACCCCGGGAAGGGCCGGGCTACGGGGTATCGCTCCTGTTTGATGAAAACGGTACCGTCAAGGCATCGTTTGTCCATAAACGCCTGCGGGAATACCCTGTCACCGGAGGTGCAAGCACACTCCGTGAAAGCGCCAGATACGATGACATTCTCGATATGGCGGTAACGCTGATGAAAAAACTTGACTGGTTCGGGATAGCCATGGTCGAATTCAAGATTGATCCCCGGGACGGAATCCCCAAGCTCATGGAAATCAATCCCCGGTTCTGGGGATCGCTTCATCTGTCAATCGTTGCGGGGGTGAATTTTCCATATCTCCTGTATCGCATGTCCCGGGGGGAAACATTCGGACCGGTTGAGCATTACAAACTGGGGGTGCGGTGCCGCTGGATGCTCCCCGGGGACATTCTCCACTTTATTCACAACCCACGGCGGGCTTCTCTGATTCATGATTTTTTTCGCTTTCGGGATAATAATACAGCTTACGATATTCTGTCTCTTACCGACCCCCTGCCTGTTATTGGAAGACTGATGACGCCCCTTACATTCCTGTATGATCGGGACATGAAATACAGGCTCAAAAAGAGAAAGCGATGAGCGTACATAACATTCTGACCGTCGACCTCGAGGACTGGTATCACATCTGCGGCGTCGATCAAGTGCTCCCCGAAGCCGACTGGCCGGACCTTGAAAGTCGTGTGGAGCAGAACACTCTTAAAATACTCGATATTCTCCGCCGACGAACCATTACGGCGACTTTTTTCGTTCTTGGATACATCGCAGACCGTCATGGCGAGCTCATCAGAAAGATTCATCGTGACGGTCACGAAATCGCCACACACGGATATGCTCACCGGCGAGTCTACACCATGACACAGGACGAGTTTCGCAGGGATCTGAAACAGGCGATTGATACCATCACCAGGATCACAGGACGCCCGATCAAGGGATACCGGGCGCCGGAATGGTCCGTCCGGAATGACTCGCTGTGGGCGCTTGACATTCTCAGGCAGGAGGGATTCGCATACGATTCGAGTATGGCGCCACTACCGATTATCGGTAATTCAGCCTATCCGAGAGCACCGCACAGACTGGTACTCAATGAGGGTCATATCTGGGAATTCCCGCCACTTACCGCATACACTCCTCTTATCAACCTGCCCGTGGGCGGAGGATGGGGACTCCGAGTATTTCCATATCGATTGATACACAGATCCATAGAAAAGTTCAACAGGAATGGTGAACCCGCCGTAATCTACGTCCATCCGCGGGAATTCGACCACAACCCGCCCCGCGTGAAGCTGCCGCTTTCCAAACTCTTTGTTCTGCATGCCCGTGTTGTCACGACGCCTGAGCGACTCGAACGCCTGCTCGACGATTTCCCCTTCACATCGATCTCCACCGTTCTCGAAAAGAAAACCGTTGCATTTCAGAGACGACATATGTATAAGGAAAAATTCAGCTAATGACTGAGATCGTGCTCTATTTAAAAAGCAACCTTGCAGATAACTTCGTTCTCTATTTCATCCCGCTCTATATCGTGGGAGGGAGACCCGTTGCCGTTCTCAGTGCGCAGTTATTAGGTTATACTGCATTATTTATTGTGCCTGTCGTCGTCATGCTGGACACGTTGCAGATACCAATGTTCTATTATCTTTACGGCGCGCTGTCTCAACGATTATTGGTACGGAAGCTCTCTGAAAGAGCCAGAAAGAAGGAACGGAAGCTTCACGAATCGCGTTTTTTTCGCTGGATGCAGGTCATGGGCGCCCCGGGTGTTGTGGCAATAACATTGCTTCCCATGAAAGGGTGCGGCATGTGGAGCGGTGTTCTTCTTTCAAAATTATTAAAGTATCCCAAACCTTACAGCTATCTGCTTCTGATTCTGGGCAGTACTTTGGGGTGCGCTATTCTGCTGGGAATCGGTGACTGCATCTTGAAGTTATGGTGGATATTAGCCGGCAGCTGAAACATACAAAAAGGGGATTCTCACGAATGGTATATACGCTCAAGAGCCGATTTTTAATATACTTGATTAATTTTCTCTTCATTCTTCTCTCGAACATACGCAATGATCGATTATTCAGATGGATTTACACCGTATTGGCCTATCTGGCCGAAAAACTGGCTACCAAAGATTATTATGTGGAAAAAATCAAGTGGATCAAGAGGCTGTTTGACACCAACCACCCCAGCCTCGCCGTCACGAAGAAGATTCTCAGGGGAACAAACCCTCACCACCGGAAAACACTCATCAAGGCGGCAATTCTCAATCAGCTCCTTATCGGCACGAATAAACGGAAGGAGTTTTCCGAAAGAACCGGAATGCCCTATCCTCCCGGTTTCTTCGTCATCAGTCCAAGCATGAAATGCAACCTGAAGTGTTACGGATGTTATGCGGGCTCTTACGACAAGAGGGGCGAATTGTCATTTGAAGAAATCGACAGCACACTCACTCAGGCGAAGGAAATGGGAATGTTTTTCTGTGTCGTGTCCGGCGGGGAGCCCTTTTTTCATCCCCGGATTTTCGATATTTTCAGAAAACACAATGATGTCGTCTTTCACGTTTTCACCAACGGAACGTTGATCAATAAAGAAACCTGCCGGCGGCTTGTCGATGTCGGCAACATCATACCGGCCATCAGCATCGAAGGATACGAAGAAGAAACAGACCTGCGCCGTGGTCGAGGACATTTCGGCAAAATCATGAAGGCGATGGAGCTGCTGAGAGAATCGAAAATACTGTTCGGCTTTTCCGGGACACTGACTCGACGGAATACGGAGATTCTTAACAGTGACGAATTCATAGAATTTATGATCGACAAGGGATGTGTGCTGGGGTGGTACTTCATGTATGTTCCCATCGGACGGGAACCGAACCTTGAACTCATGCAAACCCCTGAGCAGCGGGGATATCAGTATGAACGATTAACGTATCTCCGGGCAAGCAAACAGATTCTTCTGGCCGACTTCTGGCATGATGGACCGTTGGTCGGAGGATGCATCGCCGGCGGCAGAAAATACTTTCACATCAATGCCAATGGAGACGTGGAACCATGTGTCTTCTGTCATTATGCCACCCACAATATCAGGGCAACCCCTCTGAAGGAGGCTATTTTTTCCCCCATGTTCCGATCGCTGTGTTCTCGACTTCCCCTGTATGACAATCTTCTTCGACCATGCACACTTGTCGACAATCCTCAGGTCGGCCGTGATACCATCACGAAATTCGGAGCATATTTCACCCATGAGGGCGCAGAAATCATCTTTCAGGATCTGGCAGGTGAAATGGATGAGTACGCGCAAAAGTATGCGGTTGTTGCCGACAATCTCTGGAAAAAGTATTTCCCGGCCGAAAAGGGATAGATCACGAGGTCATACCCCTTGCATCACATAATTTATCGATTCCACCGGCACATACTGATCCTGACGATCTGTATCACCGTACTGGCCGCAATGTTGGCATTTCGCCTTCAACTCGACATGAACTTCTACTCGCTCCTTCCCGATCACAATGAGGAAGTGCGGATTTTTTTCGATATCACCGACCGGATCGGGGAGCATTCCCTCCTGATTGCAGTCATTTCCATACCCTCACGTGACGAAGCCGAAACAGGTGAATCATTTATTGAAACATTTGCGGAGAATCTTGCCGGAAGCCCGCTCATCAAAAATGTCACCTATAAGAATGACGGACGTGAATTCCCGTCCGTCTTCGGGACCTTGCTCGACTACCTCCCGCTTTTTCTTCAAGTCGAAGACCTGGAACTCCTGGCATCTCATTTAACAGACGAGGAGATCCGTCATCAGGTGCAACAGAATAAACATCTTCTCATGACTCCCTTCGGCATGGCAGCACGAGACATCATCGCCGCCGATCCCCTTGGTATTCGGGAACTCTTCGAACATCGGTTCACCTCCCCCGCGGCAAAACAGATAAACTCCGGAAGAACAGGGTTTTTCCGAACCGACGACGGTTCAACCTACTTTATCTTCATAAGCCCGCACCGACCGCCTCAGGATCTTTCCTTCAGCAGAGACCTCATGAAAACAGTCGGTCATCTTGAACAGTTGTCACTCGAAGACGTGGGGCTCGATTCACGAAGCGGGATTATCGTTTCGTACACGGGCGGATACCCAATTGCCGTTCGTGACGAGGCAACGACAAAGAAAGATATTGCCGTAACCATCCTGACATCTTTCCTGGCGGTTCTTATTCTATTCGGGATATCATTCAGAACAACACGGGTTCTTTTCTATGTCGCAGCTTCACTTGTCATAAGCATTCTGTGGACTCTCGGGTTCACCAGTATCATGTTTCACCATGTTAATGTCCTTACCTGCGTATTCTCATGTGTGTTGATCGGTCTTGGTATTGATTTTGCGATTCACATGGTTAATCGCTACTTTGGAAACGATAAAATCAATCTCCCACCGACACTTCGACTTAAAGAAACATTTCATGAATCCGGAATGGGGATTGTAATCGGAGGAATCACAACAGCCGTTGCGTTTTATTCGATAGCCATATCTGATTTTCGCGGATTTCAAGAACTCGGCATTGTCACGGGAACGGGAATCCTTATCTGCCTCGCCGTCATGCTGGTCGTCCTTCCCTGCCTTCTGATCTTTTTCTCGACGCAAACAAAAAGCGGACGACCGATTATGATCAGTAGATTCGGACTCGAAAAGCCCATGCGCCTGTGCGCTTCATATCCGAAAACAATAATTGCTGCGTTCCTTTTTGTTACGGTTCTCCTTTCGCTCTCAGGATTTCGCGTCTCTTTCGATGATAATCTCAGGAATTTCCGCCCTGCCGACAGTGAAACTTTTCACCTCCAGGATATGGTCAGTCGCTGGATCGGGGGATCGATGGCACAAACAATGATAGTCGTTCAAGGTCCTTCTGAAAAGGATGTCCTGAAAAAGAGCTCTCAAATATTCCATGCCATGAAAGATTTAAAACAAAACGGCAGGATTGGCGGATTCACTTCGCTGAACCGGTTTATTGCCTCTGCCGAGGAGCAGAAACTTACGGGGCAAATGATCCGAAGCGGGGGAATAGCCTTTGACCCGGACCGTATTCAGGAGACCTTTAACCGGGCCTGTGACGAAAACGGATTTGCCACGGCAGGTCTCTACGATGACTATTTCAATAAATTACGTAAAGTCCTGACATCAGAAGAGATAATTCTTCCATCGGCGCTTGGGGAGACTGCCCTCGCACCGCTGATTAAACCGTTTATGGCGGCCATGGAGAAAGACTATACGATAATAACATACATCTTTCCGTTGAAAGACCTCTGGCACCACACTGACACGACGGCATTCAGAGAAACGGTAACAGCCAAGCTGACAGAGGTCGGCCTGAATAAAGGCGACTACAAACTCACCGGACCAAACCTCCTTACGGGTGAATTGAAGCGGCTTATTATTTCCAACCTCGAATCGTCATTATTGTTGGCGCTGCTTGCCATTGCGGGAGTTCTCATTCTCTATTATCACTCCCTTGCCTTGTTCCTGCTCTCCATCGTTCCTCTTTTCATCGGACTGACCACTGTGGCAGGTATCATGGTTCTTGCGAAACTCGATTTCAATTTCTTCAATATAATCATCCTGCCGATGATTGCGGGAATCGGCATTGACGACGGTATCCACCTCACCAACACCTTTCGTCAGGTCACCGGTCATAACTTTTTGAGTGACATGGCACGAACGGGACGGGCGGTCGTCCTGACATCCCTGACAACCATGGCCGGCTTCGGTACACTGGCGCTCTCTCATTATCCGGGATTGAGAAGCATGGGATATGTGGCGGTTATCGGCATCAGCGCGTGCCTCATGGCATCGATTATTATACTTCCCGCGCTGTACACACTGATATTAAAGTGGAAAAAGCAGGCCAACGGAGCACCAAGCTGAACTGAAAGGATTCTGCGCTTCACCTGAGTTCCATCTTTTTTCGCCGCGGCAGTGCCCTCACATTCGATATGGTGTCACCTCGGGCACAGAGAATAGATTAGCGGTTGTATTATTCAGTCAAATTGTTTAAACAAAACTGCAAATCATGGGAGTGACACGATATGAGAAAAATCATATTCCTGCTGATTGTTGCAGCGGCTCCCGCCTTCGGCGTCATGAACTATCACGTCATCTTTCTTGACGACGGCGTAAAGATCCTGAAAAAAGCGGACCTTGCTCTCGACGACACATTCATTGATGCCCGGGGAGTAAAGCGGTTCAAGCTGATAACGAACCCGTCGTTGGTTAAATCAGGAGTGAAAAACTTGATCGATGATAAAAGTGCTTCAATACCAAAGTAAGGTTTCATAAACAAATTCAAAAAAGGCGGATTGAAAATATGCGGTATGTGTTCAGATCAAAGGTCGGTACGTTTTCCATAGAATCCGACGAAGTTCACTGGGACATGGTCCAGCTCTGTCTGGGCGGTCTCTGGCTCCGAACGGTGGAAACCGCCGAAGAAGCGGCACGGTTCGTATACGAACAGAAAACCGGACTGCATGAATGGGATACGCTCACCGAAATCGAGGCACCATCCGATCTCTCAGGATGGGAAACCGTATAAAGGCCGCAACTCAATGACCCGGTCATCAGCGGAACGTCATACCACGATGTATCGGGAACCCGGCAATGGAATGAACAACGCGGAGAAGTGACGATGATACAGTCCATGAACTATCCCCTGCAGCTTTCGGCTTACGCTGTTCCGTCATTGATCACGAATACAACATCGACTTGCTTTTCTTCTGCTTCTGTCCGACTACCAGGCCGATCATGAGGCCGAAGAGGAGAACAAGCGCTCCCGCTAAGAACCATTTGATGGCGATTGTTGATTTTAACGATTTGTTCTCTTCGGTCAGATATGCCACAGTCTGTTGCGCCTGCTTCAGGGCTGATTTTGCGACCTCATGGGCTTCCTTGAGCTTCAAATAGTCTGCGGCACCTCCCTTCAGCTCGGCATAAGTCTTCTTCAGTTCCTCATAAGCCTTTGTCTGCTGTTTCAGCGTCGTCGTCACCTGCTGCAGCTGGGTGTTCGTTTCCTTCACCTTTCCATCAAGAAGGGGAACCCTTTCCTTTAATCTGCTGTTTTCTCTCAATAAGTATTCGGTCTGATTCTCCCACGGCATACGGGTCATGAGAAAGCGAGTCAGTACCCACCCTTCTTTATCCTCCGCTTTTCCCCCTTTGACGCGGATATGGGTCCAGTCACCACCTGCCTCCAGAACCTCAACCTTCTGACCTGATGGCAGCATGGATACGATTTTATTATTAGTGCTCGGTCCCGTGCGAAGCATTATTTCGAAAGAATCGGTGACATACATATCGGCGGTTATCCCCCGTTCCGCCCCTAGAGTTATGCTTACGGCAATAACAAGAATATACAAAAGTTTCTTCATGGTGCTCTCTACCTTTCAGGATGACGGTCTCATTCCGATCTCTATCAGACGGTGCCCACAATAACAGGAATTAGGAAAGATTTCTATCATTTCTTGTTCAGGCATGCTGAGAAATCGACAGATTCATGCTCTAACAGTCCGTTAAAAAAGCTTGATCCCGATGCCGTTCACCGGAGTCCGCAGGCACGACCCTCCGAATCCCTGCATGATTCTGCTCACAGCCTGAAACACTGGACAATTCAGTGTGAGAAAAATCTTCAGACACCGGGAGATTTTCGACTGCACAAAAACTATTTCAAGAACACTTGAAAGCAGTTGTGGTTTTGCTCACGCCGGGCAGCATGAACTTTCCGTGAGACTGTCTACATACTATTTCGGCCAGCCTTCCAAATATCACCGATGGGATCCGGTAAGCCCGTTTTGATGGGCGGGTGGAGCCGCCGATGACGGTCTCGACATAACCAAATCCGGTATGGTGCAGCAGGGTCCTCATCGTATCAGGGGCAAAATCATAAAGGTGATAAGGTGTATGGTAGAGGTTGAGCTTTCTGCTCAGCGGCCCCAGGAGTTTCACAATAGGAGTTGAATGAGGCCACCTCAGCAAAATGAAACCTCCGGGCTTGAGAATCCGGTTGACTTCCAACAACAGTTTTATCGGATCATGCACGTGTTCAATGACGTAAAAGAGCGTAACGGCATCAAAGACGTTGTCAGTTAGTGAAAGTTCTTCAAGCGGTCGAATGTGAACGGGGATATCCCACCGATCCCGAATGTATTGAATGCCGGCAGGAGATATTTCGACCCCTTCGACCTGCCAGCCGCAATTTTTCATTTCCCGAAGGAAAAAACCGAATCCGCAACCGATGTCAAGCAATTTCCCGCCATCGGCGCCGGTCCTCGTTCTGATCAGATGTGCAGACGAACGAACAACCGGCATCATCATCCGGTCCCACGCGGCTATTTCTTCGTGATCCACCGGCAGATAATCTTTATATTGTTCAGAAAGTTCCGAAGGGGAAGGACGGGGGACAATCCATACAAGACCGCAGTTTTTACATTGAACATATCGCCACCGCTCCCTCCGGCACACTAATGTAGCATTTATCTCATGACATAAGATGCAGGAACAACATGTGTTCATTCATATGCCTTTCTGCGGCGATTCGGCCCGTTCCTTCAACTTATCGAGAAACGCTTCAACCATGACATTGTGCTTCAGCCTGATCTTGAGATTCCAGAATATACGACGGATGTATCCCCTGGGCTCTACAATTATTGTCTGGATTACCAGCGTCCCCTCATCGACGCGCTCCAGTTCCCATAGTTCCGTTCCTCCGGCGAAGAAGCCGTCACGAAAACTTAACCGTATCCGATCACAGGGAGCAACCTCTTCAACGCGAGACGTCCAGCCAAGCTTGAATATATGTTCGATCTTCGTCGTAACAACGGTTCCCTGCTGATACGGCAGCAGCGGTTCGAAGCTCACCATGGTTCCGCTGGGACAGAACGTCTGAAACGTTTCTTCATTCGTCAGCAATTCAAAAATCCGTTTTTTATCCGCGTTGACGAACCTCTCATGTCGATTGATTTCTCCCGCATAACCATGATAGTCGGGAGCGTCAACCGTGTATTTCGTCGAACAGCCGACCAGGCAGATCATGATGAACATACACCATGTTTTTCGAAAGAGATGAATCGCAGTGTGCCGATGCATTTTGTTTATCCCGACGCCGCTCAGTTAACAATTAGACTGCCGTGGAACCTGCGGGTAAAAGCCTCAAATTTGAGTTTGACTTTTTTTTCTGATATTTGTACACAGTTTTTCTTGCACTCAAGTATTCCACTGTTACAGGAAAGCGAAATTAAACATACAATCAAATCAGTGTAAAGATTTTTTTATCCACGCAGGATTGCCGAACATCACGAATCCGATCGACAGCCCGGAGAGCATGAAAATCATGAAGGTTCTTTTTTACTGGGTCCTCTACCCGTTAATACGTCCCTTTTATCTGATATCCGTTATCCTGAATACGCTTATCCTGGGCATCATTGTGATTGTTATTTCTTTTTTTGATAAAAGAGGCACTGTTGTTCACTATATCGGCCGATTCTGGTCGCTTCTCAACGTTTATCTTTCCGGGACGCAGGTGAAAATCAAGGGTAAGGAAAAGATAGATACAAGCCGTTCATACATTGTCATGTCCAATCACCAGAGTTTATTCGACGTCTGGGTCCTGATAGGGAAGCTTCCGCTTCAAATCAGGTGGATTGTTAAAAAAGAAATCCGCAAGATCCCCGTCTTCGGCTATGCTCTCGAAAGAATGGGACACATTTATATCGACAGGGGCAACCGAACAGATGCATACGCAGGGCTGAACGAAGCCGCCCGCAGAGTCAAAGAAGGAACATCAGTGATAATTTTTCCTGAAGGAACACGAAGCAAGGATGGCCGGTTACTGACGTTTCGCCTTGGGGGAGCGGTGCTGGCACTCAGATCAGGGGTTTCGATCCTGCCGGTTACGGTCAACGGCGGCCGTTTTGCCCTTCGAAAAGGAACGCTGGATCTGTTGCCGGGGAAAATGGAGATTGTTGTCGGCGATGAAATCGATCCGAAACGTTTCGGAGAGAATGACGGTGAAGCGCTGATGGAAACAGTGCGGTCATTTATTGAAAAGAATCTCGATCTCTCATACGGGGAAATCCCGTGAGCACGTAACCACCATGAAAGGTTCGAACAATCTATCTCAATGAGAAAACACGCCCTTGACAGCCCACTATCATATTATGCCATCTTCCTTACCGTCCGGTATTTGCCCGTCCGGCTTTGTCACTGGCTTGGAAAAATGGTGGTCCTGCTGGTGTACGCATTTTCCGACCGTGACCGGGACGGCCTCATGAACAATCTCTCGCTGGCTCTGAACAGACCACCGACCGATCCGCTTATACGGCGAACAGTCCGCGGAATATTTTTAAACTACGGACACTACATGGTCGATTTCTTCCTCATACCTCAGCTTCCACCTTCTAAAGTCCAAAAGTTCTTTGCCGACATTCAGGGGGAAAATGTTCTTAAAGAGGCACTGGCGAGAGGAAAGGGGGCCATTTTCGTATCAGCCCATGTGGGGAACTGGGAAATCGGAGGAAGCTTACTCCGTCTTATGAATTACCCCCTGGCGGTCGTGGCGATATCCCATAATGCGGGAGCGACAAACACCCTCGTGAACCACCTCCGCCGGCACAGAGGAACCGACATAATAGAAATGAACCCTCTGTCGCCGTTTTCGGGTCTTCAAATCCTGAAGCACCTCAGAATGAATAAAATCGTCGCCATGGTCGGAGACAAGGACTTTTTCGGGCGGGGAAAATCCGTGACATACTTCGGGGAAAAGGTGGATTTTCCCATCGGTCCTGCCATGGTGGCCATGAAATCGGGGGCACCGCTTATTCCCGTTTTCATAATAAAACAGCCTGACGGACGATATGTGGGCATTCTGGAAGAAGCAATTCCCGTTTCGGATCAAGGCAACGAAGAGATGGTTCTCGACACGACCCTGAACAAACTGGCACGGGTGTTTGAATCATATATTCGCCGATATCCCGACCAGTGGTATTGTCCCGATCCCATCAGCAAAGGGGAAATGCCGTGAAACTTCATTTGATCATACCAAAATGGCCCGCCGACAGTCTCTGGGGTCAGATTTACTTTCGATTCCCCTATCTCTCCGTAACGACCGTGGCGGGGTTGACCGGTGACAGCTGGGAGGTTTCTATCATCGACGAAAATGCTGAACCGCTGGACTTTTCCAATCCGCCGGACCTTGCGGCGATCTCGATCATGACTCCCCTGGCAACGCGAGGATACGAAATCGCGGACACATTCAGGAAACGAGGCGTTCCCGTCATTATCGGCGGCATTCATGCAACAACGATGAAACATGAGGCGAAACGTCATGCCGATTCCGTGGTGACGGGCGAGGCGGAAGACACGTGGCCCCGGGTTCTGTCAGACTTTCTTGAGGGAACCCTCCAGCCTTTTTATGAACCGCAGCATTTTCATTCATTGGTGAATCTCCCCCTTCCGCGGCGAGACCTCCTCAATCGCAGGAAATATTTTTTCACCAACACAATTCAGACGACCCGTGGGTGCCCCTTCGACTGCGATTTCTGTTCGGTCACCTCGTTCTACGGCCGCACCTATCGCGTCCGGCCGATCAATGATGTTGTTGATGAAATCAGCCGGATGGAAAAGGGATTCCTGTTTTTTGTGGACGACAACATCGCGGGGAGACCCGCCTATGCAAAGGAACTGTTCAGGACCCTCATCCCGATGAAGATCAAATGGTTCAGCCAAGCATCACTGAACATTGTAAAAGACCGGGAATTGCTGGCGTTGGCACAGGACAGCGGATGTATGGGATTGTTCATCGGCTTTGAATCTCTATCGCAGGAAAACCTCAAAGCCATGGGAAAATCGATGAATCGTGCGGCGGAATACCGAAGCGCCATACAAACGATACACGACCATGGAATCGGTATCCAGGGTTCGTTTATCTTCGGAACCGATTATGATGATAAAACCGTTTTTCCCGATGTGCTTCGATTCATTGAAAGAACCCGCATCGAGGCGGCCTTGTTTTCGATTCTGACACCATATCCGGGAACCCGCGTCTACGAAGCACTTGTTCGGGAAAACAGGATCATCGACACAAACTGGGAGCACTACGATATGAATCACGTCGTTTTCACGCCGAAGAACATGACTGTGGACGAACTGCAGGACGGCTTCACATGGGCATATAAGCGTTTGTACGGTCTCCGCTCCATTGCGTTGAGACTTCTTCCATTGAATAAGAACAGTCTTTTTTTCGGCATACAGAACTACGGTTTTCGTCAAGCTTGGAAAAAAACGCTTCGGGGGTAGCATGATTCGACGATACGGTACTTGTCTGCTCATTTTAATAGGTTTTCTCTTCATTCCACACAAGGGGATATCCTCGCCGGTTTCGAGCCAGGACGAGTCGGCGCGTATCGTACAGCAGTTGAAAGAACGGGAAAAATCCCTGAATACGCTCACCGCAACGTTCATACAGGTAAAATCAACCCGCCTGTTGAAAGAGCCGTTGCACTCCGAAGGAACGATTTACTTCCAGGCGCCGGGGATGATGCTCTGCAAAATTCTCAACCCGACACCGGTCACGTTGCTCTTTAAAAACAGGCTGTTCCTCGTGTATTATCCGAACACGGGGAAAAGCAAAGAACGATACCTGGGTAACAATATCCTTAAAGAATATTTCGGCATGGGAAAACCGGTCGAGGAATTTGAAAAGCATTATGCTTTTACCCTCGACTCTATCGGCAATGACGGCACATACCATCTGAAGCTGATCCCGAGACAGAAAAGAATGGCACAACGCATCGAAATAATTGAAATGGACATTGCCCCCGATCAATGGCTGCCCCGCCGTATTGACATACTGGAAAAGAATGGTGATTTTACGTCAATACGCCTGGAGTTCACATCGATAAATGAACCACTGGCAGCGGAAATATTTCTGGTCGATATCCCTGATGACGGGAGAGGCATGGGAAATGGAAAATAACCTCATTTTTCTCTACCCCGGGCAGGGATCACACTACAGGGGCATGGGATATGACATCTACGAATCATTCCCGGAAGCCAGGAATATCTTTGATCGTGCCGACGGTCATCTGGATTTCTCCCTAAGACGACTCTGTTTCGAAGGTCCCGACGAAGAACTGAATTCTGATCTGAATGCGCAACTCGCCGTGTATACCATCAGCTGTGCCATCACTGAAGTGTTACGGGCTCACCGTATCGAACCTCTTATAACTTCCGGATACAGTTCAGGCTTCTATGCCGCTGCATATGCCGCCGGTTGCTTTGATTTTACGGATGGTCTTGACCTGGTAAAGCGGGCGGGGGAGATACTTCTCGATGAGGGCGGGAATTTTGACGGATGTATGGCAGTTATTTTCGGACTCTCCGGTGAACAGACGGAGCTTATCTGCCGCCGGTCCGGCACGGTTCAGGTAGCAATCAGGAATACCTCCCGTCAGATTATTGTATCAGGTCTCCGTTCCTCCGTTTCCAAGGCCATGGAAATAGCTTGCGCAGAAGGGGCGCTGGACGCGTATTTCCTGGCGGCAGAAACGGCATATCACTCTATATTGATGGCGAACAGCAGCCTCCGTTTTCACACGCATCTTAACACAATCAACGTAGCATCACCCCGGGTCCCACTTCTTTCATACAGTTCACTCGACCTGGTAACCGACGGAGAAAAGCTGAAAAAAACAATGGCCGATCAGCTCAGCAGCCCTGTTCTCTGGGTTGACGTAATAAAGAAACTCCGTTTAAACGATAATTTTATATTCATAGAAGTCGGCCCCGGTTCCGTCATCTACAGAACCGTCAGGTGGATTGACCGAACAATCGAAGCCATGATAACGGATAAAGTAAAGACCATTGAAACCATTATCGAAAAATTCGTTAAAAAACCAGGGTGTTGGCGGTGAGAAAGGATGACAGCCATGTTCGATCCGTATATATATGATCTCTCGGAGGTACAGGCGATCCTTCCCCATAGAAGTCCTTTTCTATTCATCGACGGGGTAGTAAGCTTTTCCACGGGTAAGAGCATTGTCTGCATGAAACAGCTTCAGGCGGATGACTCGTTTTTTGCAGGTCATTTTCCGGAACGTCCCATCATGCCGGGTGTGCTGATATCGGAGGCACTTGCCCAGGCATGTGGTCTTTTGGTCGGTCTCACCCTGAAGCGTGACGCCGCCGTTCCCCGGAAAAGTAATTTAAATCTCGTCCTTGCCGGCGTCAACATGAAATTCATGACACCTGCAAAACCGGGGGATACGCTTCGTCTGGCGGCGCAGCTTCAAAAACAATACGGAAGTTTTTTTCTTTTCACCGTGGAGGCTTCCATTGAAGATATGAAGATTGCCGGGGGGACGCTGACACTTGCTGAGACGATGCAAAGTCCATAGAAATACACTTTTGCCCTTCAACGAAGCTCAATCCGTTGATATATCATTACTATCGAATATAAGAGTCGAATCAGGAACGATACTACGGGAGATCCATCATTCCCGTGAAAATTTCTGGATACGGCAGTTCGCCGTATCGGCCACAAATATATTCCCTGCGTCATCGGCGCAAATACCATACGGTTTGATAAACTGGGCACTGCTGCTTCCAGCTCCTCCAAAAGTCATGAGAATCTGCCCGACCGGAGACATTTCCCAGAAAGAGTGACTTGCTCCATCGAGGACATACAGGTTGCCGCTGCTCTGATCGACAGTCACATCAACGGGATACACCATTGTGCCGGTTATTGCATTTTTGAAGTTTCCCCGTGATCCGAAAACCTGCACCCGCTGCATCTTGCTGTCCGCCACATAGACGTTGCCGCTATTGTCAACCGTGATTCCCATGGGTGCCACGAAATTTCCCGTTTCCTTACCGGCCTGTCCCCACGATCGAAGATACCGTCCGTCACCATTAAAGACTTGAATCCTGTTCATTTTTGCGTCAGTGGTGTATACCGAACCTTCGGGACCGACCGCAACGCCGCTGAGAAAGGCAAACTCACTGATGCCGGCGCCCTTCCGCCCCCACTGAAGAACGACCCTCCCCGAGGTATCGAACTTCTGAATCCGGAAATTATACGTATCGGCAACGTAAACATTTCCCTGTCGATCGACGGCGACGTCATAGGGCAGCAAGAGTTGTCCCTGACCAGTTCCCTTCTGCCCCCAACTTCTGAGGAAGGTTCCATTCGAATTGAAAACCTGAATACGATTGTTGTATGTATCCGCCACATAGACATGTCCTTCGGCATCCGCTGCGATCCCGTAGGGAAGATTAAAATCGGCCGTGCCGGTGCCTTTCCGCCCCCATGATTGGGAGTATCGAAGGGCGCCCGTTGATGATCTCGTGTATGTCGCGGGTACCGATTGGGAAGGACCCGTTACTGACAGTACCCGATTCCCGACGTCAATAGCCTGCTTCGGTTCCTTCTTTACCACCGAAGCGACAGCGATTTTCTCCTGAACATCGATAATCCTGATGAGACCAATGCGAATTTTTTCAGTTCCGAGGATCTCCCCGGTCATGGGGTGTTTAATAGGCTGCCCCTCCTGGTATACCTCAAAGTTCATGCCTTTTTTTACCCCTTCTTGTTTCCCCATATCAATGGTATAGGACTTTTCCTTTTTTTGAATAATAATACCTCTCAGGGGGAATTGATCGGTAATCTGCGACACAAAACCTGGGATTTTTCTGAATAGTTCCGACGAGGTTCCCGCCGACAGGCGATCGGCAACTTTGATCGATGCACTCTCCGTTTCAACGATTTTGACAACAAGATCCATACCTCGGGGATAGCTGATGACGGAACCGGTAACGATATACGTGGCACCGAGAACACGCCCCAGTTGCGCCGCCGTATTGGCATCGACCAGTCCTGTGAGACCAAGTTGCTGCTCTTCGACTATCTTCTTCAATGCCTGTCGTTCAATTACATCAAAACGACCTCCTTTGACAAATTCAGCCGTCAGCAGTTGCGATGCCATTGTTCCGAGTTCATCTTCCTTCGCCTTATCACCCTGAGAATCAAGATCGACGACGGCTATTCTCGTCTTCTTCGCTGCGTACACCGGAGACATCCCCCCGATGCACACACACCAGGAAAGCACTACAACTAACAGGATTCTGCCTATTGATCGATGCATTGATTTTTTCTCCTTTTAATTCATAAACCGTTTCGCTCGCTATTCCGGGGGTTAAGGCAGACACGACGGCATATTATACAATACCTCCACTGTCTCTTTAGCCCCGCTCCTTGCTAACTCTCCGTACTACCTTCCTGTCGCACTGTACCATGTGCTGTTGGGATACCGTGCAAGGCACTCGCCACGGGCATCCTGCACCAGTTGAATCGTACTCGCCGCGTTGGCGTTGCCCATGCCCGCAGCTTCACGCAACAGTGGGAGAGCCGGATCTTCTATCAAGGCCAGGCATAAAGATGGACCGCCCATCACCTTCTTTCGGGCGACGGCCGGCAGCTTCGACATAAAACCGGAAAGGGGGCTGATGGATTCACCTGTCTTCCTGATGAGGAGCTTCAGGAGTGTGGGATCACTCATCCATGCCCGGTCTTCCTGGCTCAGTGTTCCGCCATTCATTACAATCTCACGTTTGTTTTGCAGAATGGCACATAAACCTCCCACCGCTCCCTTCGCAACCTCCGGCGCCGTGTTGCTCAGGTAAAAGAGGATTGCGCCCAGATAGAGTTCGTTACCCGCCTTTTCAAATGCGGCTTCAATGAAACTGTTGTTGATTTTCGCATTCCATGACGTTTGAGGCATCACAACAAGACGGGTCAGCACCGCAAGATTTGCTCCCGACAACCTGTTTATCACCATGTTGTACTGCTGCTTATAATAAGCAGCAGAGGCCCTGTTTTTTTCGAGGTAATATTTCTGGGCATGACTGAAATAAATAAAAACAGGAACATTCCCGTTGGGGTCGCCGGTCTGTTCCTGGGCCATGGCAATAACTCTGTCGTAATTATTGACATCAAAGACCTCCAGCGCCCGTTTTTCCCATGCCAGCAAAGGCCTTTCTTCCCAGGTAACGGCACAGGCGGGACCGGGCCAGACCATGGAGATGACAATGAATCCCGCTATCACGATGGATGATATTTTTTTACCAGAAACGATCATGAGTTCATTTCCTCCGTATTTCTGACACGATAATTCTTTGCGATTGACGATGAACTTTCCCGTTCACTCGGCTCATGACCATAGAAACTATAATGTGAAAAGTCGGCATTTGATTCAGGACAACTCACGGCATATGCTGAAGATTTCAGAAAACCTTTCTCCGATATGGATTACCGCTTTGAGTATCCTCCTGTTTTCATAAAGAAACGCGATCCTTATGGGCAACTCCGGATCACGCTCCACTTGCACAACGGAAACGTCGTACCGGACGCCACCAATGGCCTTCGATCATGCGATTATAAAAACATGATCACCCGTTGTCAAATAATTTCACGGCATTCTCTTTAATTGCAAATATCGGCGATTGAGTTCCCATAGGGGGCAGAAAACCGGTCCGGTGACATTAAAGCGGACGTCGCCGTCCCGGCATACCATGTAGACACAACGGAGGCGGCAAGAGCCGAACCGATCAAACTTTCAAGCCGGCACAACGATACAGATGAAGAATATGCTCAGATTCGATCTCGTCGTATTGTCACCCATAAGACCCTCACGTTCCATCACGGATTAACCTGCATACTGTTGGACACCTGATCCATTTTACTGATTACATTCCGATGCGGCCGTATCATTTCATCCATGCATCGTTCGGAGAATATCTTTCGAACCGCCGGTATCTTAGTGAAGAGCATCATTTTCCAGTTGAAAAACCGCATTTTATATCGCGACTGAGGGAAATCATATAATCCATGTTTCTTGTAGTACTGATGATCGACCTGAAAAGCGACTCTCAATCTTCCCCAGATATCGTCTCTGAATATTTTTCTTCCACCATGACCGAGAAAGGTTTCCGGTTTGACATAGTGACGGTCCGCACATTCGACGAGGCGCTCCGCCAGGCTTTGAAGCAAGTCGTCAATTTCCGACGAGTCTTCATACTCATCGGTAATATAATCCACAAGATTTGCCTGCTCCCACTCCGAGTAGGCATCGAGAATCTGACGGAGATTAGGAATCCGACGGAGCGGGCCAGAGATGATGAATCCTATCTGTTTCCCCGTGAGCGACGGAATATGGGTATGAAAAAACCGCCGGTCAAAGAACTGTTTCCATTTCCACGATAAATATCGATCTCTGATTTCACCGGCAAAGACGAGGATGTCGGCATTCTTAACCTTCGAATTATAAAAATCGATAAATTCATCTTTGCCGTCATATGTGCAGACACCGTCAAGACCGCACTGGCAGCACCCCAGACACCCCCCCTTGATATCTATATCCGACAGGGCAACGGACTCGACACTACGGAGGTACGACCGCTTGAAGCGATCAACCATCTTCGTCAGGTTCGTCCCGGGTTGACTGTCATCGGTAAGGACGAGGATCTTTTTCTCTCCGGGATCTAACCGGTTTTCTACCTCTTTCGGCTCATATGAAATCGGATTGTATATGATCGGTGCAAAATGCTTCGATGTAACACGCCCGTTCTCGACGGCCGAAAAAAAATCTTCCGTAAACCCGACCAATCGTTCCTGTTCCTTCCTCCGTATGAGGTCATACATATCCGGTGAAAATGCACCGACATAGTTCATACCCAGATCGTCACAGACCGCGTTGAGATAGTTGCATGCCGTATGATCGAAAAAGTGGATAGATGTCACCAGGACGGCGGCGTATTTATTCTTGAAGACCGATTTCCCATCCCGCTCGAAGATCAGTTCTATGAAACGCTTATACTGAGAGGGAACCAGCGTCACATAGACGGGCGTTGCCCACAGCACTCCGTCGGATGAAGAGATGTTATTAATAATCTCCCGAAATGCCTTTTCGTCCTTCTCAATCCTGTTGATCCGCTGCGATATATCGATAATGTTCAGTTCATGGTGGGGAAATTTTTTCTGAATATAATGAACGTAGTGCATGGTCGCACTTTTCTTTCCTTTCGGACTCCCATTCAGAACGGCAATCTTCATCGACGGCTTCCTTTCGTCTCGATCAGTCCCATAACTGAGAAATCAGCATCTCCAGTCCCATCAGACTGCAGGAACGCACGATCAGGTCATGCCGTTCGCAGACAGCCGTATATTTCAACCCTCCGCCCGTAACGATGCAGACCACGGTATCATCATGGGCAATGATGTCCCGTTCCCGCAACTTTTTCACCGCGGCGAGCGGGACGGCGGCTTTCGGCTGCCCGAATATTCCCTCACAGGCGAGCTCCTTCTGAGCCTGCAGCATCTCGTCATCGGTAACGGCAACACACAGACCCCCGCCCTCTCTGAGTTTTCGCAACACTTCATTACCACTGGGCGGATAGGGATTTTCGATGGCATGGGCTATTGTTTGGGGGTACTCCACCCGAGATATCATATCCTCATTGTTGATATACGCATCATGTATGGGGGCACACCCCGCTGCCTGAGCGCAGACCATGGTGGGAATGTCCGAAATCAGCCCACACCGCCTGAATTCTTCAAATCCCTTGATAATTCCGCGGATATTGCCTCCGGAACTTGTGGGAACAATAACAAAATCGGGCACACCGAAATTCATCTGCTCGCAGATTTCAAATGCGATCGTTTTCGAACCTTCCACCCGGAGCGGCACATCGGAATTAATAAAATAAATACCTTTTCGCTTTCCTATTTCAATGCTGCGAAAGTAAAGATCACCATAGTCGCCTTCGACCTGAATCACCACAGCTCCATACACGGCTATGGGATTGAGCTTCTCCAATGGGATGGAAGTGCTCACCAGCGCATACGTTTTGAGACCTGCGCGGGCTCCATAGGCAGCAACTGAAACCGCCATATTTCCCGACGACACGGTTCCAATCCTCCGGTAGCCGAGGCTGAGGGCATGGTGAACACCGACAACAGTTCCCCGGTCTTTGAACGACCAAGTGGGATTTTCCGTTTCATTCTTGAAAAATATGTTGTTCACGGCAAGACGCGATGCGAGCCTCCTGGAGGGAACAAGCGGCGTAAACCCTTCGTAAAGTGACACATTCGAGTCGATCGCATCGAAAGGAAAAAAATCGGCGTAACGTTCAAGAATCGTCTGCCTGAGCGGATTGCCGTCGACGATGGTTCCCCATTCCGTCATTGCCATTTCGAGTGGCTCGTGACATACCACACATCGGGGATCAATCCTGCTTATATCATACGATTTCTTGCACTGTGTACAGAAAAGGTGCGTGTCTTTCATTTCATTGTGAACCGGAATGAGCGGAAGTATTCATAATGCATTGAGACGACAGGTCGCCGGATACCCATCCTCCGCTCCGGGACAGATCCTGTCAGCTTATTTTTTTACAACCAGGATCGGTATGTTGACTCGTTTTACCAGCTTATATGAGACTGATCCGAGCAGCATGCTGTCGATATTGCTTTTCCCGTGCGATCCGGCAATGATAACCGACACCTTTTCTTCATCTGCAACACGAAGAATTTCATCACAGGGTCCCCCTTTTTCGACTCTGACTTTGACCTTCAGGCCGACTCCCTTCAACTCTTCTTCGATGGGTCGGATCTCCCCCCTTGCCTTTTGTTCCATATCAACCAGAATGCCGGCGAAATCCTTCTTGGCAAATCGAGACAGATCATTGAGTCCACGTCGATCGATTACATGGAGTATGACGACTTCTTGTGCCCCTGCCCCTTTCAGTTCCTTGATGTAATCTACCGCCTTAACCGCCTCATCTGAGAAGTCCGTTGGATACAGGATTCTCTCATACATGACAACCCTCCTTTATCACCCAAGGTTAAACGATATAACCACCAACGCTGCTGCAAGGTATTTTCTCGTACTCATTGACATTAATCAAGGATAAACATCCCCGCTTCAACAGGATGAAACATGTAAATTCATAGTCCGAGTATCGAAACATCGGGAGTATTGACGTAAAGGCTCTATTGTTTCGTTTCCGACTCTTTATCGCCGCCGAAAGGCCATTTGAAGTTTTTTATTTTATCAGAGATATCCTTTTGAATATTCATGAATGACCCTTCCTCACCCCCTTTTTCCGAGCCGGAGCCCTGTTCACCATCTGAAAACAGGGCAATCATATTTGATACCTTGGTGAAGCCGGCGGGAGCTTCGAACAAGTTTCCCGGCTGTTTCCCGATTTTTATATTCCGCAATTCCGTAAAGGATCCATCCTTCATCTGTGTTTTGAGCGGCATGTCAAACCGATCCGATTCCCAGACTACGGACTCACTTTTACTCTTGATTCCCAGGAATGTCACCGTTGTTTCCACGCTCTTTTTCGTACACTTGAAGCCCTGGACTTTCTCCGTCCCCAGTATTTTCACAGAGCTGCCCGTTGACAGATTGAGGGCCTTGTTCATTTTCTCTTCATCAAATTGTTCCTCCAGATATTTTTTTGCCGCCGGATTCACCATCCAGAAGAGCTTTTTGTCTTTTCTGAAAATACTGATCATGTCTCCCTTGCCTTCGGGGGCGGCATACTCAACTCTGGCTCCCTTCGAACTCATGTAAACCTTTCCCTCCGCAACGACCTTGCCGTTCGGATCCACGGATACCTGATCCGCCGAAAAATCGGTAACCTTGGCGCCATATCCTTTTGGAACCAATCCCAGGAAAAGACATACAATCACTATCGTTACAAACGCCCATGCTTCTTTTTTCACTAGTTCCCGTGCCATTATTTCAATCCTCCCTGTTACAGCGTTACTATGTTGTCGGGGGAAGCATCCCCTGAAAGAGTAAAACCATTGGCGGACAGTTCCGCCGCAATCACTCCGGAAAAAATCGAAACGCCGGGGGAATGATGCCGGAGATCCGATTCGCTCATGCAATCCCGCGGCCTGTTTAAGATATTGCAGCCACCGGGACGACCGAACCCCTGCAGCGATTCAGACCGGAGAGTAACCACCTTCTGCACAACCCGAATATCGCATTGTATACAATTACCAGGAAAAGAACAAGAATCTCTCGAATAATTTAAATAAACAGAAAAGAAGACGGGTAAGGTGAAAAAGAACTGTTGATTTTTCCTGTCGCAATGAGTGATAAAATACATACCATCAAAGGGGGGCATGATGCTGATATATGCCGCAGCGGACATCCACGGGCGGTTCGACAGACTTCAGACAATCAGGCGGAATATTGAAACGCACCGCCCCGACATACTGGTCCTCGCAGGGGATATAACCGGCCTCAGACATTCACGGTTTTTCATTGATCAGATCAACACGCTGTCGATTCCGGTTCTTGCAGTCAGAGGCAACTCTGATCGTGAAAAGATTGACCGATTTATCGAAGCGTCCTCAATGATTTCATCCATCCATCTGAATCAACTATTGATAATGGAAATACCATTTATCGGTCTCAGTGGGACACTGCCGGTTCCGTTCAGATCGAGGATCTGTCTCAGAGAAAGAACCTGCATCGACCGGATCGAGCAGATAACGACAAGAGACTCTGTTCTCGTGGTACATCCGCCGCCGTGGGGATTTCTCGACAAAGTGTTCGGCAGGTTTCATGCAGGCTGCCGATCCATCGCATCTCTCATTTTACGAACCCGGCCGCGGCTGGTCATCTGCGGACACATTCACGAAGGAAGGGGGACGGCCGCAATGGGAAATTCCATTATCGTGAACTGCAGTATCGGCAGAAACGGTGCAGGCACTCTTATAAAATATAATATCGATCGAATAGATACGATTGAACTCCCATAGTTCCATATACCAAGGTGAAGCGGCAACAAAGGGCCCCCCCTGTCGGTTTGAAGCCGTTTTCCCGAGCCAAAGACGTTTACATCATACTGCGCAGCCGATTGTATGTGACCGTTTATGTTAAAATATTCCATTATTTTATTAAACGTGCAGGCGGGATGTACCGATTAGAATATTCGTAAAGACACTATGACGTACCTAACCTGTTGCGTGGTTAATAAGAATGAGCCATCGAAACAAAAACGAAAATCATCGCACCAAACGTCACACCGTCGCCGACCGATTCCATGCTCAACGAAGCGATCATATGAACAATGATTATCATGAAGGCGAGGTTCTTACTTCTCTCGCAGACATGATGCGGGATGCAATCGTCATTGTTGACTGGAACGGGTCTATCCTCTTCGCAAACCGTGCCGCCGCAGTGCTTGTGGGCTTCGAATCAGCCGATGAAGGCATCGGTCTGAATATGACGAATTTCATCCACCCGGATTCGAGAGAATCGGTCATCCGAGACCTTAATCTCATCAAGGAAGGAAAACGGGGTTTTGATACGGACTATCGACTCTATAAGCTGATAACGAAACAGAAAGAAGAGAAATGGGTCGAGGCTCTCGGCACAAAGGTCACTTACAATGGAAAAGCCGTTGATCTTGTCACCATGAGAGATGTAACGGCCAGAAAAAAAGCGCAGGATTTTCTCATTCGCGAACGGAAGGCTTTCGGTATCATCACGGAAGCCTCTCTGAAGGAATCGACCGTTTCATCTCTGTGCCGCCACATCCTCGCCGGTCTGACCGAAATTCTCGGATTTGATTACGGCGTCGCTCATCTCTATGATCCAAAGGATGAGCGGCTTTACGTAACATCTACCGTCGGTACAATCGATGATCTGCCGGACGGTTTTTTCCCGCCGGCGCACCTCGATGACAATTACATCATTGCCGCTGCGGTAGCGCGGAAATGGGAACCGATTTTCGCCCCCGACATCAGCAGACATCCCATTTATGTGACACATCGTCGACGCATCGGCGAGCTCGGTATCGGGGCAACCATATCATGGCCCATGGCAGGATCCACGGGAAACCTTCTGGGCGTCATCCACCTCATGGCAAAAACGCCCCGGAATATCGAAGAAGAAGACAGAAGTTTTTTCGAAACGGTGGCGGGAATGTTTGCAATCGCCCTTGAACGGAGAAAAATGGAAGAGGAGTTGAGAGAGGCGGAAGAGAAATACAGAACGATCTTTGAGAACGCCACCATCGGCATTTTCCGGACAACTCCCGACGGGCGCTTTATCAGCGCCAATGAAGCGATAGCACACATCCACGGGTACGATTCAACCAAGGATATGATAAAATCCGTACGGAATATTGCCGAAGATATCTATGTCGATCCGTTACGACGAATCGAATATTCGCGACTCCTGGACAAACATGGTCACGTGGAGGACTTCGAGGTTGAAGGCCGTCAGAAGGACGGAAGCCTTAACTGGTTTGCATTAACGTCTCAGGCAATCCGGAACGCGAGTGGAAACATTCAATACTACGAGGGAACCGTCCAAGACATCACAAAGCGCAAGCTGGCGGAAAAGGCACTGAAAGAAAGCGAAGAGAAGTATCGGATGATTTTTGAAACAACCGGTACGGCAACCGTGATTATCGAGGAAGATACGACGATTTCCCTTGCAAACACCGAATTCGAAACGCTCACAGGCTACGACCGAGGGGAAATAGAAGGAAAAATGAGTTGGACCGAATTTGTCACACCACAGTATCTCGATATCATGAAAGAATATCACACCACACGGAGAGCATGCCTGCACTCCGCACCACGGACCTACGAGTACCAACTTATCGACAAGCACGGTGCCATAAGGGATATATCCGCCGTCGTGGATATGATCCCCGGGACAAAGCAGAGCATCGTTTCATCAACCGACGTCACCCACCGGAAAGAGGCCGAGCGTTTACTGAAAAAGAGTGAAGAACGGTACAGAAACCTGATGGAAGAAGCCCCGATCGGTCTGTGCAACATCGACATCGAAGGAAAGATTGGATACATCAACAGGCGACTCGAAGATTTGACGGGGTACACCAGAGATTCGTTGCTCGGCAGAAGCGGCTTGGAACTGCCTCTCTTCGACGATGAAACGAAACGAATCCTGAAAAAACGACTGGGAGAAAGGCTGAAAGGAGATGAATCGCGAGCGATTGAGGTACCGATCAGGAATAAAAACGGCAGCATCGTCTGGATTGAGGCAACCGCCCGCATCATCGAAGAAAATGATATTCCGACAGGACTCCAAATTGTCTGCCGCGACATAACCGACCGGAAAAAAGCGGAAGAAGCGCTTCGGCACAGCGAAGAACGATACAGAGGCATATTCGAGACAACCGGCACGGCCACCATTATCTACGGGGAAGATACCATCATCAAGATGGCAAATACAGAACTGGCGCATCTTTGGGGCTACTCGAAGGATGAAATCGAGGGAAAGAAAAGCTGGACAGAATTCATTTTTCATGAAGATCTTCCCATGATGCAGGGATTCCACAGGCAGAGAGGCGTCGAACCGAAATCCGTCCCGAAAAATTACGAGTTTAGATTTTGCGACCGCTTCGGCAACATAAAAAATATTTTCCTCACCGTTGACATGATCTCCGGAACATCTCTGAGAGTCGGGGCTCTGTTGGACATTACCGACATGAAACGTCTCGAAGCTCAGCTCCGGCGTTCCCGGAAGATGGAAGCGCTTGGAACGCTCGCCGGCGGCGTGGCCCACGACCTCAATAATGTCCTTGGGGGACTTGTAAGCTATCCCGAGTTGTTACTAATGCAGATTCCCGACGACAGCCCCCTGCGAAAGCCGATTGCCACCATACAGAAATCAGGTCAGAGAGCGGCGGCTATCGTCCAGGACCTCCTTACACTGGCCAGGCGTGGTGTGGCCACCATGGAGGTGATCAATCTGAATCAGATACTGTCGGATTATCTGAAAACGCCGGAATATGAAAAACTTCTATATTACCATCCGGGCATCACCATAAAGACTCACCTGGATAATAATCTGCTCAATATCGAAGGCTCGCCGGTTCACATCTCAAAGACAATCATGAATATCGTTTCAAATGCAGCTGAAGCGATGCCCTGCGGTGGAGCAATCGTCATTGCCACGGAAAACAGATACATCGACAAGCCGACTCGCGAATATGACAACGTCGTGGAAGGAGATTATGCCGTCCTCACCGTATCGGACACAGGAATCGGGATTTCGGCGGATGACATGGAACGGATATTCGAGCCATTCTACACGAAAAAAGTCATGGGAAGAAGCGGCACCGGTCTGGGAATGGCCGTCGTCTGGGGAACGGTGAAAGACCATAAGGCTATATCGATGTTCAGAGCACCGAGGGCGCGGGAACAACCTTCACCCTTTACTTCCCCATCACAAGAAAGAAAACTCGCAGAATTCCGGATGAACGGCATACACGCTCTTACCGGGGACATGGTGAAACCATTCTGGTGGTGGACGACGTGCGGGAACAGCGTGAAATCGCTACACACATGCTTGAAAGACTTGGGTATGTCGTTACCACCGTATCAAGCGGCGAAGAGGCCGTGGCATTTCTGAAGGATCGTTCCGTCGATCTCGTTATACTGGACATGATCATGGATCCCGGCATAGACGGGTTGGAAACATACCAACAAATCCTCTCCATACATCCCGATCAGAAAGCGATCATCGTCAGCGGCTTTTCAGAAACGCGACGGGTAAAGAAACTTCAGAGGCTCGGCGCGGGAGAGTACGTAAAAAAGCCGTATCTCATGGAGAAACTCGGCTCTGCAGTCAGAGATGCGCTGGACAGTACATCCCGGATAAACAAGAATTAAAAACCGATCGGTCGGCTTTTGAACCGGCAGCCCCTGCTCCGAAGTTTTTCAGCGGGAAACGATTCTCCATGGGCGGGAAATATCCTCTTCGCACCCATATCAAGAAGATCCGCCCAGCTCTTCAACAACACATTCACGTCCTCCGCAAAGGGCGGAAAATAAGGTCCCAGACCGAAGGGCAGGTAATTAATTGCAAGGTCTCCCACGAATGCTTCACCCGATGACAAGATAACGGTAACGGAACCTTCCGTATGACCTGGTGTATGAACGATAGAACCGGGAATGCCGAATTCTTCCAGCGTCATTCCGTCCGAAAGAATAATATCAGGATCGACCGGCTGAAATGAAAAAAAGGATGGGAAACGCCTTAATGCGCGTTTCCCCAGTGCCATGACAACCCTGCCGAGAAAGGTGATCCCCGGAGGGAGGACGACCGTTCCCTCCTGCAGGAGATGAGCCTCCCGTTTGTGAACGGCGACGGGACACCGGCAGATATTTTGTATTGCTTGCAGGCTGCCCACATGATCGTAATGAACGTGAGTAATCACAATAAGCTCTATTTGACCGGGATCTATCCCTTTTTTCTTCAGAGCCGTGAAGAATCGTTTCTCTTTATGACAGTTGCCGGCATCAACAAGGATGCATCGACCGTCGTTTTCGATACAATAGGCGGCACTGGTTCCCAGTCCAATTTTCACGTACCGTGTCATGCGCAGAATCCCTCTCAAAAACAGTCGATTACGACCCAGCGCGGCATTACCCAAACCGGGAGAAAAACGGATCATCGAAATTCCCCGGAGAAATATCCTTTTCCCCGATTTCGATATCCTTGACAATTGAAATGATCATGTCATTGACGGGTGTAGGAATACCATATTTGGCCCCGTTGTCCGATATGTAGCCGTTCAGATAATCTATCTCCGTCGGTTTTCCCCGTTCGAGTGACTGAAGCATCGATGACTTCAACCGGCGATACTTGAACCCGACAAGACGAATCATCAGATGGCGCCTCAGATGATCGAATAATCCCGCTCCGCTGAGCAGTTTGTAATAGTCAATCTTACCGGCATACACCTCCACGGAAATTCCCATGGCATCGGCAACGGAGATGGCCTCCCGCATGACCTCCACGAATATCTTCCGTATCTTTTTCACGGCGAGCATCTCCCCCAGATACAGGCCGCAGACGGCGCCGAGAGAGGTGATGCAGGAATTGATAATCAGCTTGGAATAGAGACTGCCCATAATGTTTCCGGAGATTTCCACGGGGAGGACGGCTTCGAGCATGTTCTTAATCGGAGGCAACCGCTCGTCAGGTTGATTGTCAATATTCCCGATAATAAACTCTCCGGTTGACGTTATTTCAAGTTCTGCCGGACGGTGCATCGTGCCACCCCATCCCACGACACAGCCGATCGTGCGCTCCCTTCCCACGACTCGGGCCAGAGCATCTTCACAGATCCCGTTCTGCATTGAGACGACTACCGATGAGTTACTGAGAAACGGCAGAAGATCACGGGCCGCATCAAGCATATCCGTGGCCTTCGTGGCAAGAAATACAACGTCCTTCTTTTTATTCAGTTCAGAGATCCGGGCAACCGCCGGCATGGACACCGTGAAATCGCCTTTGACACCAAATACATGAAGACCGGCGGTACGTATCGTGTCGGCCAGTTCCCGATGCTTGCACACGACTTCAACACTGTATCCCGCCTTCGCCATCAATGCCGCCGTGATCCCGCCGATCGCTCCGGCGCCGACAACGGCAATTCTGCTTTCCCTGTCAACCATACCCGCTCCCTCCCATAGTACTTCATAAACAGCCATACGTTTCGTATCCGATTGCAGCCCACCATGATTTATTATTCTATGCAAATGAAGCCAGGTTTATATCTGCGATAACCGATCACGTCGACCAGTCATCCCCGAAGCATGACCGTAACCACATGGGAATAATGTTGGATTCAAGTGAGCATCGAAGCTGTTCACACACCATGAGATCAGTCGGAAAGGCCATCGGCTCGGGCAGCGCATCGACAGGAAAAAACTTTACATCACCCGAATCGGTTCCGGGCTTCAATCCTCCCCCCATCCGAGTTCCCCAGAACCAGACTCCAACCGTCTGTTTTTGCGGATCATGGAAATTCGAATGAACGGCAAATACCGGTCCTATGGCAACATCAAGTCCCGTCTCTTCCCGGAATTCACGCCGTGCCGCATCCCGAATATCTTCATCCCACTCGACATGTCCGCAGGGAATGCACCACATCCCTTCATATGATCCGACGCGTTGTACCAGAAGGATCTCATTTCGCTCAACTACCACAACGGCAACGCCGACCGTGGGATTCCTGTATATAAATTCCCGACAGAGATTACAGTAAGGCCGATCGTGACCGTCGTCAGATTTTATTTCCAGACCTTTGCCGCATTGAGGACAATACAGAACCTTCATAGTCTCTCCACTCGGTCACATGCATTCATTGGAACAACAGTGCATTTATCACTTTGATATCTTCGCTAGCATACAGAGCACCACAATCAGAAAAACGAAGGCACCTGCGAAGAAAAGGAAACCATATTGGAGAACCTGATCAAGACCGTTGTACCAGTCAAGAATCACATTGTAATAGTGATGATAAAGATTTTTCACTGTGTCTATCATGGCAACCTCTTAATTGCATTGAAAAATGGAGTGAACGTCATGGTTCTACAGGGAAGCCACCAGTCGAATGGTATAATAAAGCTATTGTGGCATCGAGTAAAGACAAATGGTACAACGTCGCAAAAAGTCAGTGATATCCTACATGTCCTTCGACGCTGCGGTCATACAACACCCGCCGGTCCTCTTATCGCCTCTACACATCGGTTTCATTTTTTATGTGCAACTCGGATACATCCTGAAACCTGCATACCGCGAAATAGCGATCGACGTTTAAACTGATAAAGGCCGTTGAGGAAGCACTCATGAATTCTTCAAGCTGGGGATGCTTTGTGCGGTATAATGCCCTGAGTCGATCAACAGTGTCACCCGATAGAATTTCCGTCGTACCTGTAGCCGTCACAGCCATGGCATGGGCAATATCGTCCGGTCGGTTTGACCGGTCATCGATCAGCATGGCTGCACGGGCATCGGACATCAGGTTGGCGTATTTCCTTGTTGACCGATCCGTGGCAAACAGAAGCTGTTTCAAATCATCAGTTGCAGCAAACGCCACGAGACTCGTATATGGCTGCCCGGCGTTCTGCGTGGCGAGAACGGCCAGATATTGCGTTCGAAACATATTTCTCAAAGTATCTTCCAGTTTCTGTTCGCTTTTCATGGAACCTCCTTGTTTTCACTTTATAATGCATACTCTCTTATCATAAAAGTACGCGTGCAGTTGCTCAAACAAAAATTAATTTGAGCAATAACCTGTCAAACATCAATCGATCCATCGTTTTACAAACCGTGATGAATGCTCGCAGGAATCAACTATCATAATTCTGTTTTAAAAAAAACCACTCTCAGCGGGACAGGTTCAAATTAAACTTTTTCATATCCGTATCCGATGTTATTCAACACGGGCACAGCATTTCATAGACAGGCCAAGGAAAGGAGCATGACATGCAATATTCTGCACGGAAAGAATGGCTTGGTGCATTTGCACTTTCGTTTTTTTTACTACTCATAACGCCGGATTTTCTTCCTGCGCAAACGGAATATGAAATCGTCCTCAAAAACGGTAATTCCATGATTACATCCGGATACCGCGAGATAAACGATACTATCTATATAAGAAAATACGGGGGAACCATCGGTATTTCAAAAGGAGACATCAAGGAAATTAAGGTGCGCGACGAATATTGCGATGCAGAGGTTATAGAATATTCGGGAAAGAAAGAAGATACCGGCACGGATGTCAGTTCTCAGTACGGCAGACAAAAACCGAGCAAGGCCACATTGACCAACCTAGAGAGACGGAAATTATACGGCGAACTCACACAATGCGAACAGAAATTGCGGGTTCTTCGAGCTGAAGGTCCAAGAGTAATAAGCGGCCATGAAAAAATGGTAGCGGCAAGGAAAGCAGTCCAGTTCGGGGGACCGTTGCTTAATGATCAAGAACTTTATCAGCAACGCCTGAGAATGCAGGAATCGAAATGTCAGAGAATCAGGAGCAGGATTGATGGGCGTATCGTTCAGGAACCGAGGAGCCTTGATTAAATAAAGGGTGGCAGAATCAGTCGGCTGTACATAACGCTCTCGACCGGTGGGCTTTCGCGTTGTTGCAGTTCCGCCGGCTTCACTAATTGAAGAACGGAAAGGAAGTGCCGCGAACCGTGGGCAATGAACTCCGTAGCAATGATTCCCCTAATCACGCCCATGATCCTGTTACGGTAGGTAGTCACATCGGATCTACCGCCTCTTCTGTTTTTTGAGATGTTCGCCGTCTCACCGGTTGAAGAGCGCAAACCACCACAATCACCATACCGTTCATGATAGCATGATGGAACGATTCATGCCGGCTCACATAGACAACGCAGTCTAACTCTACCAGCATTCATGCGCGAGACATTCCCTTATCTTTCATTGGTTTGCATGATACAGGAATACCTCATCTTTTTCTGATCATGATGAGTGTACCCTCATTCAAGAACAAAGAATCCGTCCCCGGGCCAAGGCAACAATGCTGTAATCCGTGCGGATCGATCGGAGAGGCTAGCCTCTCCGATCGATCCGCACGGATTACAGCATTGTTGCCTTGGCCCGGGGACGGATTCTTTGTTCTTGAATGAGGGTACACTCATCATGATCAGAAAAAGATGAGGTATTCCTGTATCATGCAAACCAATGAAAGATAAGGGAATGTCTCGCGCATGAATGCTGGTAGAGTTAGACTGCGTTGTCTATGTGAGCCGGCATGAATCGTTCCATCATGCTATCATGAACGGTATGGTGATTGTGGTGGTTTGCGCTCTTCAACCGGTGAGACGGCGAACATCTCAAAAAACAGAAGAGGCGGTAGATCCGATGTGACTACCTACCGTAACAGGATCATGGGCGTGATTAGGGGAATCATTGCTACGGAGTTCATTGCCCACGGTTCGCGGCACTTCCTTTCCGTTCTTCAATTAGTGAAGCCGGCGGAACTGCAACAACGCGAAAGCCCACCGGTCGAGAGCGTTATGTACAGCCGACTGATTCTGCCACCCTTTATTTAATCAAGGCTCCTCGGTTCCTGAACGATACGCCCATCAATCCTGCTCCTGATTCTCTGACATTTCGATTCCTGCATTCTCAGGCGTTGCTGATAAAGTTCTTGATCATTAAGCAACGGTCCCCCGAACTGGACTGCTTTCCTTGCCGCTACCATTTTTTCATGGCCGCTTATTACTCTTGGACCTTCAGCTCGAAGAACCCGCAATTTCTGTTCGCATTGTGTGAGTTCGCCGTATAATTTCCGTCTCTCTAGGTTGGTCAATGTGGCCTTGCTCGGTTTTTGTCTGCCGTACTGAGAACTGACATCCGTGCCGGTATCTTCTTTCTTTCCCGAATATTCTATAACCTCTGCATCGCAATATTCGTCGCGCACCTTAATTTCCTTGATGTCTCCTTTTGAAATACCGATGGTTCCCCCGTATTTTCTTATATAGATAGTATCGTTTATCTCGCGGTATCCGGATGTAATCATGGAATTACCGTTTTTGAGGACGATTTCATATTCCGTTTGCGCAGGAAGAAAATCCGGCGTTATGAGTAGTAAAAAAAACGAAAGTGCAAATGCACCAAGCCATTCTTTCCGTGCAGAATATTGCATGTCATGCTCCTTTCCTTGGCCTGTCTATGAAATGCTGTGCCCGTGTTGAATAACATCGGATACGGATATGAAAAAGTTTAATTTGAACCTGTCCCGCTGAGAGTGGTTTTTTTTAAAACAGAATTATGATAGTTGATTCCTGCGAGCATTCATCACGGTTTGTAAAACGATGGATCGATTGATGTTTGACAGGTTATTGCTCAAATTAATTTTTGTTTGAGCAACTGCACGCGTACTTTTATGATAAGAGAGTATGCATTATAAAGTGAAAACAAGGAGGTTCCATGAAAAGCGAACAGAAACTGGAAGATACTTTGAGAAATATGTTTCGAACGCAATATCTGGCCGTTCTCGCCACGCAGAACGCCGGGCAGCCATATACGAGTCTCGTGGCGTTTGCTGCAACTGATGATTTGAAACAGCTTCTGTTTGCCACGGATCGGTCAACAAGGAAATACGCCAACCTGATGTCCGATGCCCGTGCAGCCATGCTGATCGATGACCGGTCAAACCGACCGGACGATATTGCCCATGCCATGGCTGTGACGGCTACAGGTACGACGGAAATTCTATCGGGTGACACTGTTGATCGACTCAGGGCATTATACCGCACAAAGCATCCCCAGCTTGAAGAATTCATGAGTGCTTCCTCAACGGCCTTTATCAGTTTAAACGTCGATCGCTATTTCGCGGTATGCAGGTTTCAGGATGTATCCGAGTTGCACATAAAAAATGAAACCGATGTGTAGAGGCGATAAGAGGACCGGCGGGTGTTGTATGACCGCAGCGTCGAAGGACATGTAGGATATCACTGACTTTTTGCGACGTTGTACCATTTGTCTTTACTCGATGCCACAATAGCTTTATTATACCATTCGACTGGTGGCTTCCCTGTAGAACCATGACGTTCACTCCATTTTTCAATGCAATTAAGAGGTTGCCATGATAGACACAGTGAAAAATCTTTATCATCACTATTACAATGTGATTCTTGACTGGTACAACGGTCTTGATCAGGTTCTCCAATATGGTTTCCTTTTCTTCGCAGGTGCCTTCGTTTTTCTGATTGTGGTGCTCTGTATGCTAGCGAAGATATCAAAGTGATAAATGCACTGTTGTTCCAATGAATGCATGTGACCGAGTGGAGAGACTATGAAGGTTCTGTATTGTCCTCAATGCGGCAAAGGTCTGGAAATAAAATCTGACGACGGTCACGATCGGCCTTACTGTAATCTCTGTCGGGAATTTATATACAGGAATCCCACGGTCGGCGTTGCCGTTGTGGTAGTTGAGCGAAATGAGATCCTTCTGGTACAACGCGTCGGATCATATGAAGGGATGTGGTGCATTCCCTGCGGACATGTCGAGTGGGATGAAGATATTCGGGATGCGGCACGGCGTGAATTCCGGGAAGAGACGGGACTTGATGTTGCCATAGGACCGGTATTTGCCGTTCATTCGAATTTCCATGATCCGCAAAAACAGACGGTTGGAGTCTGGTTCTGGGGAACTCGGATGGGGGGAGGATTGAAGCCCGGAACCGATTCGGGTGATGTAAAGTTTTTTCCTGTCGATGCGCTGCCCGAGCCGATGGCCTTTCCGACTGATCTCATGGTGTGTGAACAGCTTCGATGCTCACTTGAATCCAACATTATTCCCATGTGGTTACGGTCATGCTTCGGGGATGACTGGTCGACGTGATCGGTTATCGCAGATATAAACCTGGCTTCATTTGCATAGAATAATAAATCATGGTGGGCTGCAATCGGATACGAAACGTATGGCTGTTTATGAAGTACTATGGGAGGGAGCGGGTATGGTTGACAGGGAAAGCAGAATTGCCGTTGTCGGCGCCGGAGCGATCGGCGGGATCACGGCGGCATTGATGGCGAAGGCGGGATACAGTGTTGAAGTCGTGTGCAAGCATCGGGAACTGGCCGACACGATACGTACCGCCGGTCTTCATGTATTTGGTGTCAAAGGCGATTTCACGGTGTCCATGCCGGCGGTTGCCCGGATCTCTGAACTGAATAAAAAGAAGGACGTTGTATTTCTTGCCACGAAGGCCACGGATATGCTTGATGCGGCCCGTGATCTTCTGCCGTTTCTCAGTAACTCATCGGTAGTCGTCTCAATGCAGAACGGGATCTGTGAAGATGCTCTGGCCCGAGTCGTGGGAAGGGAGCGCACGATCGGCTGTGTCGTGGGATGGGGTGGCACGATGCACCGTCCGGCAGAACTTGAAATAACGTCAACCGGAGAGTTTATTATCGGGAATATTGACAATCAACCTGACGAGCGGTTGCCTCCGATTAAGAACATGCTCGAAGCCGTCCTCCCCGTGGAAATCTCCGGAAACATTATGGGCAGTCTCTATTCCAAGCTGATTATCAATTCCTGCATCACCTCTCTCGGCGCCGTCTGCGGCCTGTATCTGGGGGAGATGCTCGCCGTGAAAAAGATACGGAAGATATTCGTGGAGGTCATGCGGGAGGCCATCTCCGTTGCCGATGCCATGGGAATTTCCGTGGAGGTGTATGCCGGTAAGATTGACTATTACAAACTGCTCAGCGGAGCGGGATTATTCGATCATCTGAGGCGCCATCTGATGATTCGTCTTGTCGGGTTCAAGTATCGCCGGTTGAAGTCATCGATGCTTCAGTCACTCGAACGGGGAAAACCGACGGAGATAGATTATCTGAACGGCTACATATCGGACAACGGGGCCAAATATGGTATTCCTACACCCGTCAATGACATGATCATTTCAATTGTCAAGGATATCGAAATCGGGGAAAAGGATATTTCTCCGGGGAATTTCGATGATCCGTTTTTCTCCCGGTTTGGGTAATGCCGCGCTGGGTCGTAATCGACTGTTTTTGAGAGGGATTCTGCGCATGACACGGTACGTGAAAATTGGACTGGGAACCAGTGCCGCCTATTGTATCGAAAACGACGGTCGATGCATCCTTGTTGATGCCGGCAACTGTCATAAAGAGAAACGATTCTTCACGGCTCTGAAGAAAAAAGGGATAGATCCCGGTCAAATAGAGCTTATTGTGATTACTCACGTTCATTACGATCATGTGGGCAGCCTGCAAGCAATACAAAATATCTGCCGGTGTCCCGTCGCCGTTCACAAACGGGAGGCTCATCTCCTGCAGGAGGGAACGGTCGTCCTCCCTCCGGGGATCACCTTTCTCGGCAGGGTTGTCATGGCACTGGGGAAACGCGCATTAAGGCGTTTCCCATCCTTTTTTTCATTTCAGCCGGTCGATCCTGATATTATTCTTTCGGACGGAATGACGCTGGAAGAATTCGGCATTCCCGGTTCTATCGTTCATACACCAGGTCATACGGAAGGTTCCGTTACCGTTATCTTGTCATCGGGTGAAGCATTCGTGGGAGACCTTGCAATTAATTACCTGCCCTTCGGTCTGGGACCTTATTTTCCGCCCTTTGCGGAGGACGTGAATGTGTTGTTGAAGAGCTGGGCGGATCTTCTTGATATGGGTGCGAAGAGGATATTTCCCGCCCATGGAGAATCGTTTCCCGCTGAAAAACTTCGGAGCAGGGGCTGCCGGTTCAAAAGCCGACCGATCGGTTTTTAATTCTTGTTTATCCGGGATGTACTGTCCAGCGCATCTCTGACTGCAGAGCCGAGTTTCTCCATGAGATACGGCTTTTTTACGTACTCTCCCGCGCCGAGCCTCTGAAGTTTCTTTACCCGTCGCGTTTCTGAAAAGCCGCTGACGATGATCGCTTTCTGATCGGGATGTATGGAGAGGATTTGTTGGTATGTTTCCAACCCGTCTATGCCGGGATCCATGATCATGTCCAGTATAACGAGATCGACGGAACGATCCTTCAGAAATGCCACGGCCTCTTCGCCGCTTGATACGGTGGTAACGACATACCCAAGTCTTTCAAGCATGTGTGTAGCGATTTCACGCTGTTCCCGCACGTCGTCCACCACCAGAATGGTTTCACCATGTCCCCGGTAAGAGCGTGTATGCCGTTCATCCGGAATTCTGCGAGTTTTCTTTCTTGTGATGGGGAAGTAAAGGGTGAAGGTTGTTCCCGCGCCCTCGGTGCTCTGAACATCGATATAGCCTTATGGTCTTTCACCGTTCCCCAGACGACGGCCATTCCCAGACCGGTGCCGCTTCTTCCCATGACTTTTTTCGTGTAGAATGGCTCGAATATCCGTTCCATGTCATCCGCCGAAATCCCGATTCCTGTGTCCGATACGGTGAGGACGGCATAATCTCCTTCCACGACGTTGTCATATTCGCGAGTCGGCTTGTCGATGTATCTGTTTTCCGTGGCAATGACGATTGCTCCACCGCAGGGCATCGCTTCAGCTGCATTTGAAACGATATTCATGATTGTCTTTGAGATGTGAACCGGCGAGCCTTCGATATTGAGCAGATTATTATCCAGGTGAGTCTTTATGGTGATGCCCGGATGGTAATATAGAAGTTTTTCATATTCCGGCGTTTTCAGATAATCCGACAGTATCTGATTCAGATTGATCACCTCCATGGTGGCCACACCACGCCTGGCCAGTGTAAGGAGGTCCTGGACGATAGCCGCCGCTCTCTGACCTGATTTCTGTATGGTGGCAATCGGCTTTCGCAGGGGGCTGTCGTCGGGAATCTGCATTAGTAACAACTCGGGATAGCTTACAAGTCCCCCAAGGACATTATTGAGGTCGTGGGCCACGCCGCCGGCGAGCGTTCCAAGCGCTTCCATCTTCCGGGAACGCCGGAGCTGAGCTTCGAGACGTTTCATGTCGGTAATGTCCAACAGAGCCCCGACTCTCAGAGATGTTCCGGAGATCATGTCAACGGTGAGGAAAATATTTTTTATGTTGCCGAAGCGGTCGCAAAATCTAAACTCGTAATTTTTCGGGACGGATTTCGGTTCGACGCCTCTCTGCCTGTGGAATCCCTGCATCATGGGAAGATCTTCATGAAAAATGAATTCTGTCCAGCTTTTCTTTCCCTCGATTTCATCCTTCGAGTAGCCCCAAAGATGCGCCAGTTCTGTATTTGCCATCTTGATGATGGTATCTTCCCCGTAGATAATGGTGGCCGTGCCGGTTGTCTCGAATATGCCTCTGTATCGTTCTTCGCTGTGCCGAAGCGCTTCTTCCGCTTTTTTCCGGTCGGTTATGTCGCGGCAGACAATTTGGAGTCCTGTCGGAATATCATTTTCTTCGATGATGCGGGCGGTTGCCTCAATCCAGACGATGCTGCCGTTTTTATTCCTGATCGGTACCTCAATCGCTCGCGATTCATCTCCTTTCAGCCTTTCTCCCAGTCGTTTTTTCAGGATTCGTTTCGTTTCATCGTCGAAGAGAGGCAGTTCCAAGCCGCTTCTGCCGAGCAACGAATCTCTGGTGTACCCCGTCAAATCTTCGAGTCGCCTGTTGATGTATCCAATCTTTCCTTCGATGTCGATGTTGCACAGACCGATCGGGGCTTCTTCCATCAGGTTTCTGTACCGTTCTTCACTCTTTTTCAGTAAACGCTCGGCCTCTTTCCGGTGGGTGACGTCGGTTGATGAAACGATGCTCTGCTTTGTCCCGGGGATCATATCCACGACGGCGGATATATCCCTTATGGCACCGTGCTTGTCGATAAGTTGGTACTCGTAGGTCCGTGGTGCGGAGTGCAGGCATGCTCTCCGTGTGGTGTGATATTCTTTCATGATATCGAGATACTGTGGTGTGACAAATTCGGTCCAACTCATTTTTCCTTCTATTTCCCCTCGGTCGTAGCCTGTGAGCGTTTCGAATTCGGTGTTTGCAAGGGAAATCGTCGTATCTTCCTCGATAATCACGGTTGCCGTACCGGTTGTTTCAAAAATCATCCGATACTTCTCTTCGCTTTCTTTCAGTGCCTTTTCCGCCAGCTTGCGCTTTGTGATGTCTTGGACGGTTCCCTCGTAGTATTGAATGTTTCCACTCGCGTTCCGGATTGCCTGAGACGTTAATGCAAACCAGTTAAGGCTTCCGTCCTTCTGACGGCCTTCAACCTCGAAGTCCTCCACGTGACCATGTTTGTCCAGGAGTCGCGAATATTCGATTCGTCGTAACGGATCGACATAGATATCTTCGGCAATATTCCGTACGGATTTTATCATATCCTTGGTTGAATCGTACCCGTGGATGTGTGCTATCGCTTCATTGGCGCTGATAAAGCGCCCGTCGGGAGTTGTCCGGAAAATGCCGATGGTGGCGTTCTCAAAGATCGTTCTGTATTTCTCTTCCGCCTCTCTCAACTCCTCTTCCATTTTTCTCCGTTCAAGGGCGATTGCAAACATTCCCGCCACCGTTTCGAAAAAACTTCTGTCTTCTTCTTCGATATTCCGGGGCGTTTTTGCCATGAGGTGGATGACGCCCAGAAGGTTTCCCGTGGATCCTGCCATGGGCCATGATATGGTTGCCCCGATACCGAGCTCGCCGATGCGTCGACGATGTGTCACATAAATGGGATGTCTGCTGATGTCGGGGGCGAAAATCGGTTCCCATTTCCGCGCTACCGCAGCGGCAATGATGTAATTGTCATCGAGGTGCGCCGGCGGGAAAAAACCGTCCGGCAGATCATCGATTGTACCGACGGTAGATGTTACGTAAAGCCGCTCATCCTTTGGATCATAGAGATGAGCGACGCCGTAATCAAATCCGAGAATTTCGGTCAGACCGGCGAGGATGTGGCGGCACAGAGATGAAACGGTCGATTCCTTCAGAGAGGCTTCCGTGATGATACCGAAAGCCTTCCGTTCGCGAATGAGAAAATCCTGCGCTTTTTTTCTGGCCGTTACATCTCTCATGGTGACAAGATCAACGGCTTTTCCATTGTAAGTGACCTTTGTGCCGAGAGCCTCGACCCATTTCTCTTCTTTCTGTTTCGTTATCAGCTTATAGAGTCGATAGTCCGTATCAAAACCCCGTTTTCCTTCCTTGATGAGATTAAGGTCTCGGATGACCGATTCTCTCGAATCCGGGTGGATGAAATTCGTCATATTCAGACCGATGCCTTCATCGGCTGATTCGAAGCCCACAAGCACTGCGGCGGCACGGTTTGCGAAGAGGATAGACCCGTTCCAGTCAACAATGACGATTGCATCCCGCATCATGTCTGCGAGAGAAGTAAGAACCTCGCCTTCATGATAATCATTGTTCATATGATCGCTTCGTTGAGCATGGAATCGGTCGGCGACGGTGTGACGTTTGGTGCGATGATTTTCGTTTTTGTTTCGATGGCTCATTCTTATTAACCACGCAACAGGTTAGGTACGTCATAGTGTCTTTACGAATATTCTAATCGGTACATCCCGCCTGCACGTTTAATAAAATAATGGAATATTTTAACATAAACGGTCACATACAATCGGCTGCGCAGTATGATGTAAACGTCTTTGGCTCGGGAAAACGGCTTCAAACCGACAGGGGGGGCCCTTTGTTGCCGCTTCACCTTGGTATATGGAACTATGGGAGTTCAATCGTATCTATTCGATCGATATTATATTTTATAAGAGTGCCTGCACCGTTTCTGCCGATACTGCAGTTCACGATAATGGAATTTCCCATTGCGGCCGTCCCCCTTCCTTCGTGAATGTGTCCGCAGATGACCAGCCGCGGCCGGGTTCGTAAAATGAGAGATGCGATGGATCGGCAGCCTGCATGAAACCTGCCGAACACTTTGTCGAGAAATCCCCACGGCGGCGGATGTACCACGAGAACAGAGTCTCTTGTCGTTATCTGCTCGATCCGGTCGATGCAGGTTCTTTCTCTGAGACAGATCCTCGATCTGAACGGAACCGGCAGTGTCCCACTGAGACCGATAAATGGTATTTCCATTATCAATAGTTGATTCAGATGGATGGATGAAATCATTGAGGACGCTTCGATAAATCGGTCAATCTTTTCACGATCAGAGTTGCCTCTGACTGCAAGAACCGGAATCGACAGCGTGTTGATCTGATCAATGAAAAACCGTGAATGTCTGAGGCCGGTTATATCCCCTGCGAGGACCAGTATGTCGGGGCGGTGCGTTTCAATATTCCGCCTGATTGTCTGAAGTCTGTCGAACCGCCCGTGGATGTCCGCTGCGGCATATATCAGCATCATGCCCCCCTTTGATGGTATGTATTTTATCACTCATTGCGACAGGAAAAATCAACAGTTCTTTTTCACCTTACCCGTCTTCTTTTCTGTTTATTTAAATTATTCGAGAGATTCTTGTTCTTTTCCTGGTAATTGTATACAATGCGATATTCGGGTTGTGCAGAAGGTGGTTACTCTCCGGTCTGAATCGCTGCAGGGGTTCGGTCGTCCCGGTGGCTGCAATATCTTAAACAGGCCGCGGGATTGCATGAGCGAATCGGATCTCCGGCATCATTCCCCCGGCGTTTCGATTTTTTCCGGAGTGATTGCGGCGGAACTGTCCGCCAATGGTTTTACTCTTTCAGGGGATGCTTCCCCCGACAACATAGTAACGCTGTAACAGGGAGGATTGAAATAATGGCACGGGAACTAGTGAAAAAAGAAGCATGGGCGTTTGTAACGATAGTGATTGTATGTCTTTTCCTGGGATTGGTTCCAAAAGGATATGGCGCCAAGGTTACCGATTTTTCGGCGGATCAGGTATCCGTGGATCCGAACGGCAAGGTCGTTGCGGAGGGAAAGGTTTACATGAGTTCGAAGGGAGCCAGAGTTGAGTATGCCGCCCCCGAAGGCAAGGGAGACATGATCAGTATTTTCAGAAAAGACAAAAAGCTCTTCTGGATGGTGAATCCGGCGGCAAAAAAATATCTGGAGGAACAATTTGATGAAGAGAAAATGAACAAGGCCCTCAATCTGTCAACGGGCAGCTCTGTGAAAATACTGGGGACGGAGAAAGTCCAGGGCTTCAAGTGTACGAAAAAGAGCGTGGAAACAACGGTGACATTCCTGGGAATCAAGAGTAAAAGTGAGTCCGTAGTCTGGGAATCGGATCGGTTTGACATGCCGCTCAAAACACAGATGAAGGATGGATCCTTTACGGAATTGCGGAATATAAAAATCGGGAAACAGCCGGGAAACTTGTTCGAAGCTCCCGCCGGCTTCACCAAGGTATCAAATATGATTGCCCTGTTTTCAGATGGTGAACAGGGCTCCGGCTCGGAAAAAGGGGGTGAGGAAGGGTCATTCATGAATATTCAAAAGGATATCTCTGATAAAATAAAAAACTTCAAATGGCCTTTCGGCGGCGATAAAGAGTCGGAAACGAAACAATAGAGCCTTTACGTCAATACTCCCGATGTTTCGATACTCGGACTATGAATTTACATGTTTCATCCTGTTGAAGCGGGGATGTTTATCCTTGATTAATGTCAATGAGTACGAGAAAATACCTTGCAGCAGCGTTGGTGGTTATATCGTTTAACCTTGGGTGATAAAGGAGGGTTGTCATGTATGAGAGAATCCTGTATCCAACGGACTTCTCAGATGAGGCGGTTAAGGCGGTAGATTACATCAAGGAACTGAAAGGGGCAGGGGCACAAGAAGTCGTCATACTCCATGTAATCGATCGACGTGGACTCAATGATCTGTCTCGATTTGCCAAGAAGGATTTCGCCGGCATTCTGGTTGATATGGAACAAAAGGCAAGGGGGGAGATCCGACCCATCGAAGAAGAGTTGAAGGGAGTCGGCCTGAAGGTCAAAGTCAGAGTCGAAAAAGGGGGACCCTGTGATGAAATTCTTCGTGTTGCAGATGAAGAAAAGGTGTCGGTTATCATTGCCGGATCGCACGGGAAAAGCAATATCGACAGCATGCTGCTCGGATCAGTCTCATATAAGCTGGTAAAACGAGTCAACATACCGATCCTGGTTGTAAAAAAATAAGCTGACAGGATCTGTCCCGGAGCGGAGGATGGGTATCCGGCGACCTGTCGTCTCAATGCATTATGAATACTTCCGCTCATTCCGGTTCACAATGAAATGAAAGACACGCACCTTTTCTGTACACAGTGCAAGAAATCGTATGATATAAGCAGGATTGATCCCCGATGTGTGGTATGTCACGAGCCACTCGAAATGGCAATGACGGAATGGGGAACCATCGTCGACGGCAATCCGCTCAGGCAGACGATTCTTGAACGTTACGCCGATTTTTTTCCTTTCGATGCGATCGACTCGAATGTGTCACTTTACGAAGGGTTTACGCCGCTTGTTCCCTCCAGGAGGCTCGCATCGCGTCTTGCCGTGAACAACATATTTTTCAAGAATGAAACGGAAAATCCCACTTGGTCGTTCAAAGACCGGGGAACTGTTGTCGGTGTTCACCATGCCCTCAGCCTCGGCTACCGGAGGATTGGAACCGTGTCGTCGGGAAATATGGCGGTTTCAGTTGCTGCCTATGGAGCCCGCGCAGGTCTCAAAACGTATGCGCTGGTGAGCACTTCCATCCCATTGGAGAAGCTCAATCCCATAGCCGTGTATGGAGCTGTGGTGATTCAGGTCGAAGGCGACTATGGTGATCTTTACTTTCGCAGCATTGAAATAGGAAAGCGAAAAGGTATTTATTTTATTAATTCCGATGTGCCGCTCCGGGTGGAAGGTTCGAAAACGATCGCATTTGAAATCTGCGAGCAGATGAATTTCGGTGTGCCCGATTTTGTTATTGTTCCCACAAGTTCCGGAGGCAATATCCGCGGAATTATCAAGGGATTTGAAGAATTCAGGCGGTGTGGGCTGATTTCGGACATTCCCACCATGGTCTGCGCTCAGGCAGCGGGGTGTGCCCCCATACATGATGCGTATATCAACAATGAGGATATGATATCTCGGGTGGAGTACCCCCAAACAATAGCCCATGCCATCGAAAATCCCTATCCGCCCAGTGGTAATGAAGTGTTGCGAAAACTCAGAGAGGGCGGGGGTCTGTGTGTTGCCGTTACCGATGACGAGATGCTGCAGGCTCAGAAGGAGCTCGCCTGTGAGGGAATATTCGGGCAGCCGAAAGCCGCCGTCCCGCTCGCCGCGGTGAAAAAGTTGCGGGAACGGGACATCATTGCCCATGATGATACCGTGGTCTGCATCGTTACGGGCGGAGGGTTGAAATATACGGCTGTCTGCGAACGGCATGACCTGATCGTGCGTTCCTGCAGTCTGATGGGACTGGAGATGCTGATTTCTCAGTTATGGGACTGATCGAGACGAAAGGAAGCCGTCGATGAAGATTGCCGTTCTGAATGGGAGTCCGAAAGGAAAGAAAAGTGCGACCATGCACTACGTTCATTATATTCAGAAAAAATTTCCCCACCATGAACTGAACATTATCGATATATCGCAGCGGATCAACAGGATTGAGAAGGACGAAAAGGCATTTCGGGAGATTATTAATAACATCTCTTCATCCGACGGAGTGCTGTGGGCAACGCCCGTCTATGTGACGCTGGTTCCCTCTCAGTATAAGCGTTTCATAGAACTGATCTTCGAGCGGGATGGGAAATCGGTCTTCAAGAATAAATACGCCGCCGTCCTGGTGACATCTATCCACTTTTTCGATCATACGGCATGCAACTATCTCAACGCGGTCTGTGACGATCTGGGTATGAACTATGTCGGTGCATTTTCACCGGATATGTATGACCTCATACGGAGGAAGGAACAGGAACGATTGGTCGGGTTTACGGAAGATTTTTTTTCGGCCGTCGAGAACGGGCGTGTTACATCGAAGCATTTTGCACCGATCATATACAATCCGATTTCATATGAGCCGAAAGAGGTAGAAAACCGGTTAGATCCCGGAGAGAAAAAGATCCTCGTCCTTACCGATGACAGTCAACCCGGGACGAACCTGACGAAGATGGTTGATCGCTTCAAGCGGTCGTACCTCCGTAGTGTCGAGTCCGTTGCCCTGTCGGATATAGATATCAAGGGGGGGTGTCTGGGGTGCTGCCAGTGCGGTCTTGACGGTGTCTGCACATATGACGGCAAAGATGAATTTATCGATTTTTATAATTCGAAGGTTAAGAATGCCGACATCCTCGTCTTTGCCGGTGAAATCAGAGATCGATATTTATCGTGGAAATGGAAACAGTTCTTTGACCGGCGGTTTTTTCATACCCATATTCCGTCGCTCACGGGGAAACAGATAGGATTCATCATCTCTGGCCCGCTCCGTCGGATTCCTAATCTCCGTCAGATTCTCGATGCCTACTCGGAGTGGGAGCAGGCAAATCTTGTGGATTATATTACCGATGAGTATGAAGACTCGTCGGAAATTGACGACTTGCTTCAAAGCCTGGCGGAGCGCCTCGTCGAATGTGCGGACCGTCACTATGTCAAACCGGAAACCTTTCTCGGTCATGGTGGAAGAAAAATATTCAGAGACGATATCTGGGGAAGATTGAGAGTCGCTTTTCAGGTCGATCATCAGTACTACAAGAAACATGGATTATATGATTTCCCTCAGTCGCGATATAAAATGCGGTTTTTCAACTGGAAAATGATGCTCTTCACTAAGATACCGGCGGTTCGAAAGATATTCTCCGAACGATGCATGGATGAAATGATACGGCCGCATCGGAATGTAATCAGTAAAATGGATCAGGTGTCCAACAGTATGCAGGTTAATCCGTGATGGAACGTGAGGGTCTTATGGGTGACAATACGACGAGATCGAATCTGAGCATATTCTTCATCTGTATCGTTGTGCCGGCTTGAAAGTTTGATCGGTTCGGCTCTTGCCGCCTCCGTTGTGTCTACATGGTATGCCGGGACGGCGACGTCCGCTTTAATGTCACCGGACCGGTTTTCTGCCCCCTATGGGAACTCAATCGCCGATATTTGCAATTAAAGAGAATGCCGTGAAATTATTTGACAACGGGTGATCATGTTTTTATAATCGCATGATCGAAGGCCATTGGTGGCGTCCGGTACGACGTTTCCGTTGTGCAAGTGGAGCGTGATCCGGAGTTGCCCATAAGGATCGCGTTTCTTTATGAAAACAGGAGGATACTCAAAGCGGTAATCCATATCGGAGAAAGGTTTTCTGAAATCTTCAGCATATGCCGTGAGTTGTCCTGAATCAAATGCCGACTTTTCACATTATAGTTTCTATGGTCATGAGCCGAGTGAACGGGAAAGTTCATCGTCAATCGCAAAGAATTATCGTGTCAGAAATACGGAGGAAATGAACTCATGATCGTTTCTGGTAAAAAAATATCATCCATCGTGATAGCGGGATTCATTGTCATCTCCATGGTCTGGCCCGGTCCCGCCTGTGCCGTTACCTGGGAAGAAAGGCCTTTGCTGGCATGGGAAAAACGGGCGCTGGAGGTCTTTGATGTCAATAATTACGACAGAGTTATTGCCATGGCCCAGGAACAGACCGGCGACCCCAACGGGAATGTTCCTGTTTTTATTTATTTCAGTCATGCCCAGAAATATTACCTCGAAAAAAACAGGGCCTCTGCTGCTTATTATAAGCAGCAGTACAACATGGTGATAAACAGGTTGTCGGGAGCAAATCTTGCGGTGCTGACCCGTCTTGTTGTGATGCCTCAAACGTCATGGAATGCGAAAATCAACAACAGTTTCATTGAAGCCGCATTTGAAAAGGCGGGTAACGAACTCTATCTGGGCGCAATCCTCTTTTACCTGAGCAACACGGCGCCGGAGGTTGCGAAGGGAGCGGTGGGAGGTTTATGTGCCATTCTGCAAAACAAACGTGAGATTGTAATGAATGGCGGAACACTGAGCCAGGAAGACCGGGCATGGATGAGTGATCCCACACTCCTGAAGCTCCTCATCAGGAAGACAGGTGAATCCATCAGCCCCCTTTCCGGTTTTATGTCGAAGCTGCCGGCCGTCGCCCGAAAGAAGGTGATGGGCGGTCCATCTTTATGCCTGGCCTTGATAGAAGATCCGGCTCTCCCACTGTTGCGTGAAGCTGCGGGCATGGGCAACGCCAACGCGGCGAGTACGATTCAACTGGTGCAGGATGCCCGTGGCGAGTGCCTTGCACGGTATCCCAACAGCACATGGTACAGTGCGACAGGAAGGTAGTACGGAGAGTTAGCAAGGAGCGGGGCTAAAGAGACAGTGGAGGTATTGTATAATATGCCGTCGTGTCTGCCTTAACCCCCGGAATAGCGAGCGAAACGGTTTATGAATTAAAAGGAGAAAAAATCAATGCATCGATCAATAGGCAGAATCCTGTTAGTTGTAGTGCTTTCCTGGTGTGTGTGCATCGGGGGGATGTCTCCGGTGTACGCAGCGAAGAAGACGAGAATAGCCGTCGTCGATCTTGATTCTCAGGGTGATAAGGCGAAGGAAGATGAACTCGGAACAATGGCATCGCAACTGCTGACGGCTGAATTTGTCAAAGGAGGTCGTTTTGATGTAATTGAACGACAGGCATTGAAGAAGATAGTCGAAGAGCAGCAACTTGGTCTCACAGGACTGGTCGATGCCAATACGGCGGCGCAACTGGGGCGTGTTCTCGGTGCCACGTATATCGTTACCGGTTCCGTCATCAGCTATCCCCGAGGTATGGATCTTGTTGTCAAAATCGTTGAAACGGAGAGTGCATCGATCAAAGTTGCCGATCGCCTGTCGGCGGGAACCTCGTCGGAACTATTCAGAAAAATCCCAGGTTTTGTGTCGCAGATTACCGATCAATTCCCCCTGAGAGGTATTATTATTCAAAAAAAGGAAAAGTCCTATACCATTGATATGGGGAAACAAGAAGGGGTAAAAAAAGGCATGAACTTTGAGGTATACCAGGAGGGGCAGCCTATTAAACACCCCATGACCGGGGAGATCCTCGGAACTGAAAAAATTCGCATTGGTCTCATCAGGATTATCGATGTTCAGGAGAAAATCGCTGTCGCTTCGGTGGTAAAGAAGGAACCGAAGCAGGCTATTGACGTCGGGAATCGGGTACTGTCAGTAACGGGTCCTTCCCAATCGGTACCCGCGACATACACGAGATCATCAACGGGCGCCCTTCGATACTCCCAATCATGGGGGCGGAAAGGCACCGGCACGGCCGATTTTAATCTTCCCTACGGGATCGCAGCGGATGCCGAAGGACATGTCTATGTGGCGGATACATACAACAATCGTATTCAGGTTTTCAATTCGAATGGAACCTTCCTCAGAAGTTGGGGGCAGAAGGGAACTGGTCAGGGACAACTCTTGCTGCCCTATGACGTCGCCGTCGATCGACAGGGAAATGTTTACGTTGCCGATACGTATAATTTCCGGATTCAGAAGTTCGATACCTCGGGGAGGGTCGTTCTTCAGTGGGGGCGGAAGGGCGCCGGCATCAGTGAGTTTGCCTTTCTCAGCGGCGTTGCGGTCGGTCCCGAAGGTTCGGTATACACCACTGACGCAAAAATGAACAGGATTCAAGTCTTTAATGGTGACGGACGGTATCTTCGATCGTGGGGACAGGCCGGTAAGGAAACGGGAAATTTCGTGGCACCCATGGGAATCACGGTTGACAATAGCGGCAACGTCTATGTGGCGGACAGCAAGATGCAGCGGGTGCAGGTTTTCGGATCACGGGGAAACTTCAAAAATGCAATAACCGGCACAATGGTGTATCCCGTTGATGTGACTGTCGATCAGAGCAGCGGCAACCTGTATGTCCTCGATGGAGCAAGTCACTCTTTCTGGGAAATGTCTCCGGTCGGGCAGATTCTCATGACTTTTGGAGGAGCTGGAAGCAGCAGTGCCCAGTTTATCAAACCGTATGGTATTTGCGCCGATGACGCAGGGAATATATTTGTGGCCGATACGGCGAACTGCCGTATCCAGAAATTTTCACGGGAATGATGGATCTCCCGTAGTATCGTTCCTGATTCGACTCTTATATTCGATAGTAATGATATATCAACGGATTGAGCTTCGTTGAAGGGCAAAAGTGTATTTCTATGGACTTTGCATCGTCTCAGCAAGTGTCAGCGTCCCCCCGGCAATCTTCATATCTTCAATGGAAGCCTCCACGGTGAAAAGAAAAAAACTTCCGTATTGTTTTTGAAGCTGCGCCGCCAGACGAAGCGTATCCCCCGGTTTTGCAGGTGTCATGAATTTCATGTTGACGCCGGCAAGGACGAGATTTAAATTACTTTTCCGGGGAACGGCGGCGTCACGCTTCAGGGTGAGACCGACCAAAAGACCACATGCCTGGGCAAGTGCCTCCGATATCAGCACACCCGGCATGATGGGACGTTCCGGAAAATGACCTGCAAAAAACGAGTCATCCGCCTGAAGCTGTTTCATGCAGACAATGCTCTTACCCGTGGAAAAGCTTACTACCCCGTCGATGAATAGAAAAGGACTTCTATGGGGAAGGATCGCCTGTACCTCCGAGAGATCATATATATACGGATCGAACATGGCTGTCATCCTTTCTCACCGCCAACACCCTGGTTTTTTAACGAATTTTTCGATAATGGTTTCAATGGTCTTTACTTTATCCGTTATCATGGCTTCGATTGTTCGGTCAATCCACCTGACGGTTCTGTAGATGACGGAACCGGGGCCGACTTCTATGAATATAAAATTATCGTTTAAACGGAGTTTCTTTATTACGTCAACCCAGAGAACAGGGCTGCTGAGCTGATCGGCCATTGTTTTTTTCAGCTTTTCTCCGTCGGTTACCAGGTCGAGTGAACTGTATGAAAGAAGTGGGACCCGGGGTGATGCTACGTTGATTGTGTTAAGATGCGTGTGAAAACGGAGGCTGCTGTTCGCCATCAATATAGAGTGATATGCCGTTTCTGCCGCCAGGAAATACGCGTCCAGCGCCCCTTCTGCGCAAGCTATTTCCATGGCCTTGGAAACGGAGGAACGGAGACCTGATACAATAATCTGACGGGAGGTATTCCTGATTGCTACCTGAACCGTGCCGGACCGGCGGCAGATAAGCTCCGTCTGTTCACCGGAGAGTCCGAAAATAACTGCCATACATCCGTCAAAATTCCCGCCCTCATCGAGAAGTATCTCCCCCGCCCGCTTTACCAGGTCAAGACCATCCGTAAAATCAAAGCAACCGGCGGCATATGCAGCGGCATAGAAGCCTGAACTGTATCCGGAAGTTATAAGAGGTTCGATACGGTGAGCCCGTAACACTTCAGTGATGGCACAGCTGATGGTATACACGGCGAGTTGCGCATTCAGATCAGAATTCAGTTCTTCGTCGGGACCTTCGAAACAGAGTCGTCTTAGGGAGAAATCCAGATGACCGTCGGCACGATCAAAGATATTCCTGGCTTCCGGGAATGATTCGTAGATGTCATATCCCATGCCCCTGTAGTGTGATCCCTGCCCGGGGTAGAGAAAAATGAGGTTATTTTCCATTTCCCATGCCTCTCCCGTCATCAGGGATATCGACCAGAAATATTTCCGCTGCCAGTGGTTCATTTATCGATGTGAACTCCAGGCGTATTGACGTAAAATCACCATTCTTTTCCAGTATGTCAATACGGCGGGGCAGCCATTGATCGGGGGCAATGTCCATTTCAATTATTTCGATGCGTTGTGCCATTCTTTTCTGTCTCGGGATCAGCTTCAGATGGTATGTGCCGTCATTGCCGATAGAGTCGAGGGTAAAAGCATAATGCTTTTCAAATTCCTCGACCGGTTTTCCCATGCCGAAATATTCTTTAAGGATATTGTTACCCAGGTATCGTTCTTTGCTTTTCCCCGTGTTCGGATAATACACGAGGAACAGCCTGTTTTTAAAGAGCAACGTGACCGGTGTCGGGTTGAGAATTTTGCAGAGCATCATCCCCGGCGCCTGGAAGTAAATCGTTCCTTCGGAGTGCAACGGCTCTTTCAACAGGCGGGTTGATTTTACCTGTATGAACGTTGCGGTGAGCGTATTCAGGGATTTTTCCCGTTCTTTCAACTGCTGTACGATACGCGCCGACTCGTCCTGGCTCGAAACCGGCGAGGATATCCCCTTGTGTGGAATGAAGAGAAAACCTATTAAAATGAGCAGACAAGTACCGTATCGTCGAATCATGCTACCCCCGAAGCGTTTTTTTCCAAGCTTGACGAAAACCGTAGTTCTGTATGCCGAAAAAAAGACTGTTCTTATTCAATGGAAGAAGTCTCAACGCAATGGAGCGGAGACCGTACAAACGCTTATATGCCCATGTGAAGCCGTCCTGCAGTTCGTCCACAGTCATGTTCTTCGGCGTGAAAACGACGTGATTCATATCGTAGTGCTCCCAGTTTGTGTCGATGATCCTGTTTTCCCGAACAAGTGCTTCGTAGACGCGGGTTCCCGGATATGGTGTCAGAATCGAAAACAAGGCCGCCTCGATGCGGGTTCTTTCAATGAATCGAAGCACATCGGGAAAAACGGTTTTATCATCATAATCGGTTCCGAAGATAAACGAACCCTGGATACCGATTCCATGGTCGTGTATCGTTTGTATGGCGCTTCGGTATTCCGCCGCACGATTCATCGATTTTCCCATGGCTTTGAGGTTTTCCTGCGATAGAGATTCAAAGCCGATGAACAATCCCATACATCCGCTGTCCTGTGCCAACGCCAGCAATTCCCGGTCTTTTACAATGTTCAGTGATGCTTGGCTGAACCATTTGATCTTCATCGGGATGAGGGTCCTGAACAGTTCCTTTGCATAGGCGGGTCTCCCCGCGATGTTGTCGTCCACAAAAAACAGGAATCCCTTTTCCATCCGGCTGATTTCATCAACAACATCATTGATCGGCCGGACGCGATAGGTGCGGCCGTAGAACGAGGTGACCGAACAGAAATCGCAGTCGAAGGGGCACCCACGGGTCGTCTGAATTGTGTTGGTGAAAAAATATTTCCTGCGATTGAGGAGGTCTCGCCGCGGAAGGGGGAGATTCACCAATGAATGAAAATGCTGCGGTTCATAAAAAGGCTGGAGGGTTCCCTCAAGAAAGTCTGACAGAACCCGGGGCCACGTGTCTTCCGCCTCGCCCGTCACCACGGAATCGGCATGACGTTTCGCCTCATGTTTCATCGTTGTTGCATGAATGCCGCCGATAATGACGGGAACGCCTCGTTTCCTGAATGTGTCCGCGATTTCGTATCCTCGCGTTGCCAGGGGAGTCATGATCGAGATCGCCGCAAGGTCCGGCGGATTGGAAAAGTCCAGCGGTTCAGCATTTTCGTCGATGATAGAAACCTCCCAGCTGTCACCGGTCAACCCCGCCACGGTCGTTACGGAGAGATAGGGGAATCGAAAGTAAATCTGACCCCAGAGACTGTCGGCGGGCCATTTTGGTATGATCAAATGAAGTTTCACGGCATTTCCCCTTTGCTGATGGGATCGGGACAATACCACTGGTCGGGATATCGGCGAATATATGATTCAAACACCCGTGCCAGTTTGTTCAGGGTCGTGTCGAGAACCATCTCTTCGTTGCCTTGATCCGAAACGGGAATTGCTTCTTCCAGAATGCCCACATATCGTCCGTCAGGCTGTTTTATTATGAAAACGGGAATAAGCGGTGCCCCCGATTTCATGGCCACCATGGCAGGACCGATGGGAAAATCCACCTTTTCCCCGAAGTATGTCACGGATTTTCCCCGCCCGAAAAAGTCCTTGTCTCCGACCATGGCGACGATTTTATTCATTCTGAGGTGCTTCAGGATTTGAAGACCCGAAAACGGCGACAGAGGGTTCATTTCTATTATGTCGGTTCCTCTGTGCCGGCGGAGGTGGTTCACGAGGGTGTTTGTCGCTCCCGCATTATGGGATATCGCCACGACCGCCAGGGGGTAATTCATAAGACGGAGTAAGCTTCCTCCGATTTCCCAGTTCCCCACATGGGCTGATACGAAAATGGCCCCCTTTCCTCTCGCCAGTGCCTCTTTAAGAACATTTTCCCCCTGAATGTCGGCAAAGAACTTTTGGACTTTAGAAGGTGGAAGCTGAGGTATGAGGAAGAAATCGACCATGTAGTGTCCGTAGTTTAAAAATATTCCGCGGACTGTTCGCCGTATAAGCGGATCGGTCGGTGGTCTGTTCAGAGCCAGCGAGAGATTGTTCATGAGGCCGTCCCGGTCACGGTCGGAAAATGCGTACACCAGCAGGACCACCATTTTTCCAAGCCAGTGACAAAGCCGGACGGGCAAATACCGGACGGTAAGGAAGATGGCATAATATGATAGTGGGCTGTCAAGGGCGTGTTTTCTCATTGAGATAGATTGTTCGAACCTTTCATGGTGGTTACGTGCTCACGGGATTTCCCCGTATGAGAGATCGAGATTCTTTTCAATAAATGACCGCACTGTTTCCATCAGCGCTTCACCGTCATTCTCTCCGAAACGTTTCGGATCGATTTCATCGCCGACAACAATCTCCATTTTCCCCGGCAACAGATCCAGCGTTCCTTTTCGAAGGGCAAAACGGCCGCCGTTGACCGTAACCGGCAGGATCGAAACCCCTGATCTGAGTGCCAGCACCGCTCCCCCAAGGCGAAACGTCAGTAACCGGCCATCCTTGCTTCGTGTTCCTTCAGGAAAAATTATCACTGATGTTCCTTCTTTGACTCTGCGGGCGGCTTCGTTCAGCCCTGCGTATGCATCTGTTCGGTTGCCCCTGTCGATATAAATGTGTCCCATTCTTTCGAGAGCATAGCCGAAGACGGGGATCTTGCGGATTTCTTTTTTAACAATCCACCTGATTTGAAGCGGAAGCTTCCCTATCAGGACCCAGACGTCGAATAAACTCTGGTGATTGGACATGACAATGTATGAACGGCTTGTATCTATCTTTTCCTTACCCTTGATTTTCACCTGCGTCCCGGAAAGATAAACGTTGAGAAGCGACCAGAATCGGCCGATATAGTGAACAACAGTGCCTCTTTTATCAAAAAAAGAAATAACAATCACAATGATGCCCAGGATAAGCGTATTCAGGATAACGGATATCAGATAAAAGGGACGTATTAACGGGTAGAGGACCCAGTAAAAAAGAACCTTCATGATTTTCATGCTCTCCGGGCTGTCGATCGGATTCGTGATGTTCGGCAATCCTGCGTGGATAAAAAAATCTTTACACTGATTTGATTGTATGTTTAATTTCGCTTTCCTGTAACAGTGGAATACTTGAGTGCAAGAAAAACTGTGTACAAATATCAGAAAAAAAAGTCAAACTCAAATTTGAGGCTTTTACCCGCAGGTTCCACGGCAGTCTAATTGTTAACTGAGCGGCGTCGGGATAAACAAAATGCATCGGCACACTGCGATTCATCTCTTTCGAAAAACATGGTGTATGTTCATCATGATCTGCCTGGTCGGCTGTTCGACGAAATACACGGTTGACGCTCCCGACTATCATGGTTATGCGGGAGAAATCAATCGACATGAGAGGTTCGTCAACGCGGATAAAAAACGGATTTTTGAATTGCTGACGAATGAAGAAACGTTTCAGACGTTCTGTCCCAGCGGAACCATGGTGAGCTTCGAACCGCTGCTGCCGTATCAGCAGGGAACCGTTGTTACGACGAAGATCGAACATATATTCAAGCTTGGCTGGACGTCTCGCGTTGAAGAGGTTGCTCCCTGTGATCGGATACGGTTAAGTTTTCGTGACGGCTTCTTCGCCGGAGGAACGGAACTATGGGAACTGGAGCGCGTCGATGAGGGGACGCTGGTAATCCAGACAATAATTGTAGAGCCCAGGGGATACATCCGTCGTATATTCTGGAATCTCAAGATCAGGCTGAAGCACAATGTCATGGTTGAAGCGTTTCTCGATAAGTTGAAGGAACGGGCCGAATCGCCGCAGAAAGGCATATGAATGAACACATGTTGTTCCTGCATCTTATGTCATGAGATAAATGCTACATTAGTGTGCCGGAGGGAGCGGTGGCGATATGTTCAATGTAAAAACTGCGGTCTTGTATGGATTGTCCCCCGTCCTTCCCCTTCGGAACTTTCTGAACAATATAAAGATTATCTGCCGGTGGATCACGAAGAAATAGCCGCGTGGGACCGGATGATGATGCCGGTTGTTCGTTCGTCTGCACATCTGATCAGAACGAGGACCGGCGCCGATGGCGGGAAATTGCTTGACATCGGTTGCGGATTCGGTTTTTTCCTTCGGGAAATGAAAAATTGCGGCTGGCAGGTCGAAGGGGTCGAAATATCTCCTGCCGGCATTCAATACATTCGGGATCGGTGGGATATCCCCGTTCACATTCGACCGCTTGAAGAACTTTCACTAACTGACAACGTCTTTGATGCCGTTACGCTCTTTTACGTCATTGAACACGTGCATGATCCGATAAAACTGTTGTTGGAAGTCAACCGGATTCTCAAGCCCGGAGGTTTCATTTTGCTGAGGTGGCCTCATTCAACTCCTATTGTGAAACTCCTGGGGCCGCTGAGCAGAAAGCTCAACCTCTACCATACACCTTATCACCTTTATGATTTTGCCCCTGATACGATGAGGACCCTGCTGCACCATACCGGATTTGGTTATGTCGAGACCGTCATCGGCGGCTCCACCCGCCCATCAAAACGGGCTTACCGGATCCCATCGGTGATATTTGGAAGGCTGGCCGAAATAGTATGTAGACAGTCTCACGGAAAGTTCATGCTGCCCGGCGTGAGCAAAACCACAACTGCTTTCAAGTGTTCTTGAAATAGTTTTTGTGCAGTCGAAAATCTCCCGGTGTCTGAAGATTTTTCTCACACTGAATTGTCCAGTGTTTCAGGCTGTGAGCAGAATCATGCAGGGATTCGGAGGGTCGTGCCTGCGGACTCCGGTGAACGGCATCGGGATCAAGCTTTTTTAACGGACTGTTAGAGCATGAATCTGTCGATTTCTCAGCATGCCTGAACAAGAAATGATAGAAATCTTTCCTAATTCCTGTTATTGTGGGCACCGTCTGATAGAGATCGGAATGAGACCGTCATCCTGAAAGGTAGAGAGCACCATGAAGAAACTTTTGTATATTCTTGTTATTGCCGTAAGCATAACTCTAGGGGCGGAACGGGGGATAACCGCCGATATGTATGTCACCGATTCTTTCGAAATAATGCTTCGCACGGGACCGAGCACTAATAATAAAATCGTATCCATGCTGCCATCAGGTCAGAAGGTTGAGGTTCTGGAGGCAGGTGGTGACTGGACCCATATCCGCGTCAAAGGGGGAAAAGCGGAGGATAAAGAAGGGTGGGTACTGACTCGCTTTCTCATGACCCGTATGCCGTGGGAGAATCAGACCGAATACTTATTGAGAGAAAACAGCAGATTAAAGGAAAGGGTTCCCCTTCTTGATGGAAAGGTGAAGGAAACGAACACCCAGCTGCAGCAGGTGACGACGACGCTGAAACAGCAGACAAAGGCTTATGAGGAACTGAAGAAGACTTATGCCGAGCTGAAGGGAGGTGCCGCAGACTATTTGAAGCTCAAGGAAGCCCATGAGGTCGCAAAATCAGCCCTGAAGCAGGCGCAACAGACTGTGGCATATCTGACCGAAGAGAACAAATCGTTAAAATCAACAATCGCCATCAAATGGTTCTTAGCGGGAGCGCTTGTTCTCCTCTTCGGCCTCATGATCGGCCTGGTAGTCGGACAGAAGCAGAAGAAAAGCAAGTCGATGTTGTATTCGTGATCAATGACGGAACAGCGTAAGCCGAAAGCTGCAGGGGATAGTTCATGGACTGTATCATCGTCACTTCTCCGCGTTGTTCATTCCATTGCCGGGTTCCCGATACATCGTGGTATGACGTTCCGCTGATGACCGGGTCATTGAGTTGCGGCCTTTATACGGTTTCCCATCCTGAGAGATCGGATGGTGCCTCGATTTCGGTGAGCGTATCCCATTCATGCAGTCCGGTTTTCTGTTCGTATACGAACCGTGCCGCTTCTTCGGCGGTTTCCACCGTTCGGAGCCAGAGACCGCCCAGACAGAGCTGGACCATGTCCCAGTGAACTTCGTCGGATTCTATGGAAAACGTACCGACCTTTGATCTGAACACATACCGCATATTTTCAATCCGCCTTTTTTGAATTTGTTTATGAAACCTTACTTTGGTATTGAAGCACTTTTATCATCGATCAAGTTTTTCACTCCTGATTTAACCAACGACGGGTTCGTTATCAGCTTGAACCGCTTTACTCCCCGGGCATCAATGAATGTGTCGTCGAGAGCAAGGTCCGCTTTTTTCAGGATCTTTACGCCGTCGTCAAGAAAGATGACGTGATAGTTCATGACGCCGAAGGCGGGAGCCGCTGCAACAATCAGCAGGAATATGATTTTTCTCATATCGTGTCACTCCCATGATTTGCAGTTTTGTTTAAACAATTTGACTGAATAATACAACCGCTAATCTATTCTCTGTGCCCGAGGTGACACCATATCGAATGTGAGGGCACTGCCGCGGCGAAAAAAGATGGAACTCAGGTGAAGCGCAGAATCCTTTCAGTTCAGCTTGGTGCTCCGTTGGCCTGCTTTTTCCACTTTAATATCAGTGTGTACAGCGCGGGAAGTATAATAATCGATGCCATGAGGCACGCGCTGATGCCGATAACCGCCACATATCCCATGCTTCTCAATCCCGGATAATGAGAGAGCGCCAGTGTACCGAAGCCGGCCATGGTTGTCAGGGATGTCAGGACGACCGCCCGTCCCGTTCGTGCCATGTCACTCAAAAAGTTATGACCGGTGACCTGACGAAAGGTGTTGGTGAGGTGGATACCGTCGTCAATGCCGATTCCCGCAATCATCGGCAGGATGATTATATTGAAGAAATTGAAATCGAGTTTCGCAAGAACCATGATACCTGCCACAGTGGTCAGTCCGATGAAAAGAGGAACGATGGAGAGCAGGAACAAGGCAAGGGAGTGATAATAGAGAATGAGAACTCCCGCAATGGCAAGCAGCGCCAACAATAATGACGATTCGAGGTTGGAAATAATAAGCCGCTTCAATTCACCCGTAAGGAGGTTTGGTCCGGTGAGTTTGTAGTCGCCTTTATTCAGGCCGACCTCTGTCAGCTTGGCTGTTACCGTTTCTCTGAATGCCGTCGTGTCAGTGTGGTGCCAGAGGTCTTTCAACGGAAAGATGTATGTTATTATCGTATAGTCTTTCTCCATGGCCGCCATAAACGGTTTAATCAGCGGTGCGAGGGCAGTCTCCCCAAGCGCCGATGGAAGAATTATCTCTTCTGATGTCAGGACTTTACGTAATTTATTGAAATAGTCATCGTAGAGACCTGCCGTGGCAAATCCGTTTTCGTCACAGGCCCGGTTAAAGGTCTCCTGAATACGGTCCGGGTCAAAGGCTATTCCCCCGCTTCGGATCATTTGCCCCGTAAGTTTCTGCTCCTCGGCAGAGGCAATAAACCGGTTCAGCGAAGTGAATCCGCCAATCCTGCCGTTTTGTTTTAAATCTTTCATGGCATGGAATATTTGAGAGCTCTTTTTCAGGACATCCTTTTCAGAAGGACCTTGAACGACTATCATTGTTTGTGCCATCGATCCCCCGATCCAGCGACTGACCATATCCTGGAGGTGAAAAGTTTCACTGTCGGCAGGGCGGAAATTCCTGAGATTATCATCGAAAGAGACGCGAAATCCTGAGAGCGAAAGGAGAACCGTAACAAAAAGGAACGCAGCAATTATTGTTTTCGGATATGAAGCGCACAGGCGCATGGGCTTTTCGAGTCCGAATCTACTGATCATAATCGGTCGTCCGCTTTTTGTTTGCGTCGAGAAAAAGATCAGAAGGCAGGGAAGGACGACCAGCATGACGGCGAGGCAGATAAGGATTCCCGTTCCCGTGACAATGCCGAGTTCTTGAAATCCGCGAAAATCAGATATGGCTATCGAATAAAACGCAACGGCTGTTGTGATTCCTCCGATTACAATCCCCATTCCGGATTCATGAAATGTTTCTTTAAGTCGAAGTGTCGGTGGGAGATTGATTTTATCGTTTCCAAAGTAGCGATTAACCATGTGAATCGCAAAATCAATACCAAGACCGATCAACACACATGAGAATACGCAGGTAAGGACATTAACATGGTGAAACATGATACTGGTGAACCCGAGAGTCCACAGAATGCTTATGACAAGTGAAGCTGCGACATAGAAAAGAACCCGTGTTGTTCTGAATGATATCCCGAATAGAATAAGAACCGCCAGGAAAGATGTCAGGATGGTTACGGCAATATCTTTCTTTGTCGTTGCCTCGTCACGAACGGCAATTGGGTATCCGCCCGTGTACGAAACGATAATCCCGCTTCGTGAATCGAGCCCCACGTCTTCGAGTGACAACTGTTCAAGATGACCGACTGTTTTCATGAGGTCTCTGCTGAAGGAAAGATCCTGAGGCGGTCGGTGCGGGCTTATGAAGATAAAGTAGGTTGAACCGTCGTCGGTTCGGAAAAACCCTGTTCTTCCGGAGTTTATCTGTTTTGCCGCGGGGGAGGTGAACCGATGTTCGAAGAGTTCCCGAATACCAAGGGGATCGGCGGCGATGATGTCTCGTGCTGCCATGCCGAAGGGAGTCATGAGAAGATGTTTATTCTGTTGCACCTGATGACGGATCTCCTCGTCTGTTAAATGAGATGCCAGGAGTTCCAGGTCTTCGACTTGAAGAAAAAGCGGGAGGTAGTCGAGCAAGGTCCCGAAGACGGACGGGAATTCACGTCCGTCATTCTTATAGGTGACATTTTTGATGAGCGGGCTTCCGGCAAGATTCTCCGCAAATGTTTCAATAAATGATTCACCTGTTTCGGCTTCGTCACGTGAGGGTATGGAAATGACTGCAATCAGGAGGGAATGCTCCCCGATCCGGTCGGTGATATCGAAAAAAATCCGCACTTCCTCATTGTGATCGGGAAGGAGCGAGTAGAAGTTCATGTCGAGTTGAAGGCGAAATGCCAACATTGCGGCCAGTACGGTGATACAGATCGTCAGGATCAGTATGTGCCGGTGGAATCGATAAATTATGTGATGCAAGGGGTATGACCTCGTGATCTATCCCTTTTCGGCCGGGAAATACTTTTTCCAGAGATTGTCGGCAACAACCGCATACTTTTGCGCGTACTCATCCATTTCACCTGCCAGATCCTGAAAGATGATTTCTGCGCCCTCATGGGTGAAATATGCTCCGAATTTCGTGATGGTATCACGGCCGACCTGAGGATTGTCGACAAGTGTGCATGGTCGAAGAAGATTGTCATACAGGGGAAGTCGAGAACACAGCGATCGGAACATGGGGGAAAAAATAGCCTCCTTCAGAGGGGTTGCCCTGATATTGTGGGTGGCATAATGACAGAAGACACATGGTTCCACGTCTCCATTGGCATTGATGTGAAAGTATTTTCTGCCGCCGGCGATGCATCCTCCGACCAACGGTCCATCATGCCAGAAGTCGGCCAGAAGAATCTGTTTGCTTGCCCGGAGATACGTTAATCGTTCATACTGATATCCCCGCTGCTCAGGGGTTTGCATGAGTTCAAGGTTCGGTTCCCGTCCGATGGGAACATACATGAAGTACCACCCCAGCACACATCCCTTGTCGATCATAAATTCTATGAATTCGTCACTGTTAAGAATCTCCGTATTCCGTCGAGTCAGTGTCCCGGAAAAGCCGAACAGTATTTTCGATTCTCTCAGCAGCTCCATCGCCTTCATGATTTTGCCGAAATGTCCTCGACCACGGCGCAGGTCTGTTTCTTCTTCGTATCCTTCGATGCTGATGGCCGGTATGATGTTGCCGACATCGACAAGCCGCCGGCAGGTTTCTTTATTGATCAACGTTCCGTTGGTGAAAACGTGAAAGACGACATCATTGTGTTTTCTGAAAATATCGAAAATCCGGGGATGAAAAAAGGGCTCCCCGCCGGACACGACACAGAAAAACATTCCCATTTCCTTCGCCTGAGTGAGTGTGCTGTCGATTTCTTCAAATGACAATTCGCCCCTCTTGTCGTAAGAGCCCGCATAACATCCGTAACACTTCAGGTTGCATTTCATGCTTGGACTGATGACGAAGAAACCGGGAGGATAGGGCATTCCGGTTCTTTCGGAAAACTCCTTCCGTTTATTCGTGCCGATAAGGAGCTGATTGAGAATTGCCGCCTTGATGAGTGTTTTCCGGTGGTGAGGGTTTGTTCCCCTGAGAATCTTCTTCGTGACGGCGAGGCTGGGGTGGTTGGTGTCAAACAGCCTCTTGATCCACTTGATTTTTTCCACATAATAATCTTTGGTAGCCAGTTTTTCGGCCAGATAGGCCAATACGGTGTAAATCCATCTGAATAATCGATCATTGCGTATGTTCGAGAGAAGAATGAAGAGAAAATTAATCAAGTATATTAAAAATCGGCTCTTGAGCGTATATACCATTCGTGAGAATCCCCTTTTTGTATGTTTCAGCTGCCGGCTAATATCCACCATAACTTCAAGATGCAGTCACCGATTCCCAGCAGAATAGCGCACCCCAAAGTACTGCCCAGAATCAGAAGCAGATAGCTGTAAGGTTTGGGATACTTTAATAATTTTGAAAGAAGAACACCGCTCCACATGCCGCACCCTTTCATGGGAAGCAATGTTATTGCCACAACACCCGGGGCGCCCATGACCTGCATCCAGCGAAAAAAACGCGATTCGTGAAGCTTCCGTTCCTTCTTTCTGGCTCTTTCAGAGAGCTTCCGTACCAATAATCGTTGAGACAGCGCGCCGTAAAGATAATAGAACATTGGTATCTGCAACGTGTCCAGCATGACGACGACAGGCACAATAAATAATGCAGTATAACCTAATAACTGCGCACTGAGAACGGCAACGGGTCTCCCTCCCACGATATAGAGCGGGATGAAATAGAGAACGAAGTTATCTGCAAGGTTGCTTTTTAAATAGAGCACGATCTCAGTCATTAGCTGAATTTTTCCTTATACATATGTCGTCTCTGAAATGCAACGGTTTTCTTTTCGAGAACGGTGGAGATCGATGTGAAGGGGAAATCGTCGAGCAGGCGTTCGAGTCGCTCAGGCGTCGTGACAACACGGGCATGCAGAACAAAGAGTTTGGAAAGCGGCAGCTTCACGCGGGGCGGGTTGTGGTCGAATTCCCGCGGATGGACGTAGATTACGGCGGGTTCACCATTCCTGTTGAACTTTTCTATGGATCTGTGTATCAATCGATATGGAAATACTCGGAGTCCCCATCCTCCGCCCACGGGCAGGTTGATAAGAGGAGTGTATGCGGTAAGTGGCGGGAATTCCCAGATATGACCCTCATTGAGTACCAGTCTGTGCGGTGCTCTCGGATAGGCTGAATTACCGATAATCGGTAGTGGCGCCATACTCGAATCGTATGCGAATCCCTCCTGCCTGAGAATGTCAAGCGCCCACAGCGAGTCATTCCGGACGGACCATTCCGGCGCCCGGTATCCCTTGATCGGGCGTCCTGTGATCCTGGTGATGGTATCAATCGCCTGTTTCAGATCCCTGCGAAACTCGTCCTGTGTCATGGTGTAGACTCGCCGGTGAGCATATCCGTGTGTGGCGATTTCGTGACCGTCACGATGAATCTTTCTGATGAGCTCGCCATGACGGTCTGCGATGTATCCAAGAACGAAAAAAGTCGCCGTAATGGTTCGTCGGCGGAGAATATCGAGTATTTTAAGAGTGTTCTGCTCCACACGACTTTCAAGGTCCGGCCAGTCGGCTTCGGGGAGCACTTGATCGACGCCGCAGATGTGATACCAGTCCTCGAGGTCGACGGTCAGAATGTTATGTACGCTCATCGCTTTCTCTTTTTGAGCCTGTATTTCATGTCCCGATCATACAGGAATGTAAGGGGCGTCATCAGTCTTCCAATAACAGGCAGGGGGTCGGTAAGAGACAGAATATCGTAAGCTGTATTATTATCCCGAAAGCGAAAAAAATCATGAATCAGAGAAGCCCGCCGTGGGTTGTGAATAAAGTGGAGAATGTCCCCGGGGAGCATCCAGCGGCACCGCACCCCCAGTTTGTAATGCTCAACCGGTCCGAATGTTTCCCCCCGGGACATGCGATACAGGAGATATGGAAAATTCACCCCCGCAACGATTGACAGATGAAGCGATCCCCAGAACCGGGGATTGATTTCCATGAGCTTGGGGATTCCGTCCCGGGGATCAATCTTGAATTCGACCATGGCTATCCCGAACCAGTCAAGTTTTTTCATCAGCGTTACCGCCATATCGAGAATGTCATCGTATCTGGCGCTTTCACGGAGTGTGCTTGCACCTCCGGTGACAGGGTATTCCCGCAGGCGTTTATGGACAAACGATGCCTTGACGGTACCGTTTTCATCAAACAGGAGCGATACCCCGTAGCCCGGCCCTTCCCGGGGTATGCGTTCCTGGATCAACGGGTAGGGGAAATGGCGATGAATTTTCGGATAGTATGCCATAAGTTGATCGGCATTTTCGGGATAGGTTATTCCGACGGCGCCGGACCCGATTCTCGGTTTTATGACGACGGGATAGGGGAGTCTGTTTTTTACCTGGTCGATGTGTGAAAGATCGTCGATAAACCATGTCTTCGGGACAGGAATTCCTGTCTCTTCCGCGATTCGGAGCACAGCGTCTTTCCGTCGGGCCAGACAATATTTTTTATATGGAACGACAGGAATAGCGGCATGTCGAGACAGAAGCGAATGGTGCTGCGAGATGAGGCCGGTTGTTTCATCTTCCATGGGCAGGACCATCCGGTATGAATGTTGAGACAGTTCTTTTTCCAAGGCGTCGATAAATTCAGCAGGTTGTATGAGCGGTGACGGATAGACGAGAGAACGATGGCAGTATCGGGAAAAGACGGCTGTGGCGAGACGGGTGCTTTCACCAACCGTAACATTGATTCCCTTCTTTCCCAAAGCCCTTACGGCTGCCAGGGATTTTCGCCAGTGTCCGTCTGTTATAAATACGTCTGAGTTCATTCTATCTTTATTGTTGCGTGGCACAGTTGCGTCGGTTGTTTTTTTATACGATATCAATGAGAATGCAATCTATAATACGTCACGGTTTTTTTGCAAAGTGAAAAGTTTGCTTCCCGACCCGAAATTTTCAATGGGTACGATGACAACACATTTCATGACGTTTAGAAGGGAAGGATGCATCAAATTCTTGATTGGTCAGAATGACCATGATCTGAAGATGACAGGGTTATACGAATCTGTCACCTGTTTCTTCGACCGGTGATTCTTTTTGAGGGTGGGAATATCTTTGTATCAGAAAACATATCAATGAATGCTGCAGGGATCGTACCTTGCCGATATACATATACTTTTTTAGCCTTGCGCAAAGGCCGTTCCTCTGCTAAACATTTCGATTAGTCTTTTGATAATTTACTGCGCGATGTAACGGCATTCAATATGGAATACAGAGATAAACGTGTTGTCATTACCGGCGGGACCAGGGGATTAGGTAAGACCATGGCTCTTTCTTTTGCCCGTGAAGGTGCCCGTGTAGCGGTAACGTACTCTTCCGACGATAGAAGTGCCGCTGAGACGGAAATGGAATTACGTTCATTGACGGAAGAGTGTCTGCTTATCAAGGCGGATGTTTCAATCCGGTCTGATGTGGATGCAATGATCAGAGAAATATTACATCACTGGGCGTATGTGGACGTTCTTATCAATAATGCTGGAATTATCAGGGACAAACTGCTTGTGTTTCTCAATGAGGATGACTGGGATCGTGTTCTTGACGTGAATCTCAAAGGTACCTACCTGTGTTCACGTTCCGTTGTCAGATTAATGATAGGGCGAAAATTCGGACGTATCATTAATGTAACATCACCCTCCGCGCTGACGGGGAGACCATATCAGACGAATTATTCGGCTTCAAAAGGCGGGATCATTTCATTTACCAAATCGCTTGCGCGGGAACTGGCTCGATTCGGGGTGACTGTCAATGCCGTATGTCCCGGTGTTATCGCCACACCGATGACTGAACATCTTGATGATAAAACCAGGGATGAATTTCTCAGGATGATTCCCATGGGGCGATTCGGCGACCCCGGGGATGTTGCAGAAGCAGTTTTATTTCTGGCATCGGAGCGGGCACGATATATCACTGGTCAGGTTCTGGTCGTAGATGGCGGCCTGACATAAATACAATTAGAGGTTAGCAATGAAGGAAGTTGTCAAAAACTCAGAAGCACTTTATGATTTTCTAAAAAAAATGATTGTGGAGACACTCAAACTCGAGGACATTTCTCCCGATGACATCGACATTGATACCCCTCTTTTCAGAGAGGGGCTCGGCCTTGATTCTCTCGATGCCCTCGAGCTCGTGGTAGCGATCGAAAAACACTTCAACGTCATTATTGAAGATGAAAATGTCGGGAAAAAAGCCTTTGAGTCAATAAGAGCACTGGCGAATTTTATCAAGGAAGAATATCCGCAGGGAGTATAGCACATGCGGTGGGTTGAAACGGAAGAAACGGTCCGCTTTAATGAGGTTGATGAATGGGGAATGGCCTGGTACGGGCATTATATGGCCTGGTTTGAAGTAGGGCGGATGGCCCTTCTCCGTCGATTTGATCTGCTTCCCCGGCACATGGTTGACTTGGGATACATTGCGCCGGTCGTTTCACTTACCTGTGATTATAAGCAATCCGTGGGATGCGGAGAGTCGATTGTTATACGAACAACAGCAGTCAAACCGGAAATAGCCGCCCTGATATGCAAGTTCAAAATTATGCTGAAGGATTCCAAAGTATTACTGGCCCGAGGAGAGACAATGCAGGTCCTTATGACGGTGGATCGAAAACTTGTTTATCGGCTCAGCGGTGAAATCGAAAAGAGAATTAGCAGCCTTTTGCAATTCTGCCAGACCTGATGATATCCAAAAATCATTTCATGTGTGCAAAGATCTGTGTCGTTATACCGGCATATAACAATGAAGAAACCATCGAAACAGTTGTCTCGACGGCCCGGATGTACATTGAATCGGTTGTTGTTATCGATGACGGCTCAACGGACAATACTGCCCGTCTGGCCCAACGAGCGGGCGGACGTATTATCCAGGTGGAAACAAATACCGGTAAGGGAAACGCCCTCCGTCTCGGTTTCCATGATGCTTTGATCCATGGATACGATGCCGTTATAACCCTCGATGCCGATCTGCAGCACGATCCCGGTGATATACCGAAATTCATAGACCATTATAAAACGCATCATGCGAACATAATTGTAGGAAACAGAATGACCCATCGGGATGACATACCATCGGTTCGGCGTGTTCCGAACATGGTCGGAATGTACCTGTTCACCCTTCTGATCGGTCAGACCATAAAAGATTCTCAATGTGGATTCCGGTTGTATGACCGAGCGATTATGGAACAGATCCCCGTCGTACGGGATGGCTTTGATGCCGAAGCGGACATTTTGCTGAGAGCGGGAAAACGAGGATATACGATACAATATGTACCCATCAGGGCTGTCTATTTCGAAAATAGCCGTCATCGATCCTCCTATAGGCCGGTGAAGGATACGTTTCATATCAGTATTACATTTCTAAAAAATTTATTCTGGAAAGAACGATGAGCGGGAAGATAAAACGGCGCGTCGCCGTCACGGGTATGGGAATCATAACATCCATTGGGGAATCTCTTCCCGTGTTCAGAAAAAATCTTTTCGAAGGTACCTGCGGCATCGGTCCCATATCCATCTTCGATACGGATGGCTTTTCCTGTCATTCTGCCGGTGAGGTGACGGTTGACATAACGGGAAATCTTTCCCCCAGAGAAATCAAGCGGGTGTCACGGTGCGATTTGTTGGGGCTCATTGCCGCCGATGAGGCCCTTTCCGGTTTGGGCCGGAACTTTGAAAACTACGATAAGGATCGAATCGGGATTATTCTGGGAGGCGGTGCGGGAGGTATGCTTTCGTGGGAGCACTATCAGCGGGCTCAATGGACGGGACAGTCCCCGGCATATCCAACCCTGCTTCTGCCGGCGGCAACATGTACGTTATCAGACCTCATTGCGGCACGCTACGGTCTGACCGGTTACCGGTCAACGATATGTACAGCCTGTTCATCCAGTGCAACATCAATCGGATATGGGTATGACCTGATCCGTGCCGGCATACAGGATGTCATTCTTGCCGGTGGAAGTGAATCTCTGTCGGAATTAACCTTTACCGGTTTTCACTCCTTAAAACTCATGGATCCGTATTATTGCCGGCCCTTTGATAAAAACCGTCGAGGGCTTTCCCTTGGTGAAGGGGCAGCCGTTTTTGTTCTTGAAAGTTATGACAGGGCTGTTCGACGAGATGCCGTAATCCATGCCGAAGTTTTGGGCTATGCCATCAATTCGGATGCTGTTCATATAACCGCTCCCGATTCCGGCGGGATGAGCAGAGTAATGACACAGGCACTGAAAAATGTCGAAATCGGGCCGGAAACGATTGATTATATTAATGCCCATGGAACTGCAACGCCCATGAACGATCTGATGGAAACGGCAGCCATCAGGATGGTTTTTACCGCCGACCGAGGAAACATGCCCCCCGTCAGTTCGACAAAATCCCAGGTCGGGCACTGTCTCGGAGCTTCGGGTGCCGTGGAAGCGGCAGCTACCATTCTGGCTTTGCAGGAGCAGATGATTCCTCCGACCATACACCTGGATGACCCCGATCCTGAGTGTGGTCTGGACCATGTTCCGAATATATCGAGAAAAAAGAATGTACGGATTGCCATGAGTAATTCCTTTGCATTCGGTGGCAACAATACGTCATTATTGCTGGGCAGGGGTGCATAGAAGCAAAGGATCAAGGTGCAAGGAAAAAGGCAAAAGGTTCAAGGCTTGGGAACAGGAAGATGGGAATCAGAATGCATGATGATTGTATATAGCGAAGGCTGACATGTCGGAAATCGTCGTTACAGGTATAGGAGTTATCAGTTCTCTCGGCATCGGTCGAAATGATTTCTGGGAAGGTGTGCGTACGGGGCGATCCGGCATAAAACAGATTACACATTTTGATACAACGTCACTACGGTCAAATGTTGCAGGGTGGATTGACGATTTTAAACCTGAACGATTCCTCCCCCCGCGAACTTATCGAAGGATGAGCCGGGTGTCTCGGATGGCCGTTGCTGCCAGCATCGATGCCCTCAGTGACAGTGGAGTCAATCTTGAAGAAATCGATCGTGAACGGGTTGCCATTATAATGGGGACGGCATACGGCAGCAGTTCCAAAGTGGATGAATTCTTCAAGGGGCGTTTGAAAGATGGACCTCGCGGGGCTCATCCTTTCACCTTTCCCGAAACGGTTCCGAATGCCCCGGCCAGTCATATTGCCATATTTCACGGTATTACCGGTCCGAACAGCACCTTCTGCCAGAATGAGATATCTTCGGAAACCGCCATCATGTATGCCCGAAACATCCTGTTGCAGAATCTGGTCGATGTCGTTCTCGTAGGAGGTGCCGACGAGTTGTCGGCAATGCAGTATTCCTGCTACGATGCCGTCCGTGCCCTGAATAGAATTACGGTAAGTGAAGGGGAAACTGTCCAACCCCTCCGCGGCGGCGGTCTTGTTCTTGGTGAGGGCGCGGGTATGCTTGTTATGGAACGATCCGAGTTTGCACGGAGTCGAAATGCAAGAATTTACGGCTGCCTGAAATCTGGCATCATCACGGGAGGTGCAGTGGCAATCAATCGATATGATGCCGAAGGAATACAGACGGCCCGTGCGGTGACCAGCGCCATGGAAGATGCCGGCGTCGGCCCCGATGATATCGATCAAATCGATATCTCAGCCAATTATTCGAGAGAACTCGATACGATGGAAGCTGCCATGCTACGCCGGATCTTCGGTAAAAAAGAAGATGAGATTGCGGTGTCGCCGCTCAAATATCGTATAGGAGATTTCGGAGGTTCCGGCATTGTCAGAGCAGCCGCAGTGCTCCTGAGTATGCATGCGGGGGTACCCCTGCCGGCAGTAACCACTGATATCCTTATCGATGGAGCTTGCACTGACCTTCAGTGGAATATAGGCGCATCAGGATCCGTGCTGGTAACCATGATGACGAGCAATACCTTCGGTGGTGGCAGCAGCAGCTTAATTTTTACGATGGCGTAGGCGGTGAGCAGGCATGAATGTTCTCCTTGTATCACCCAATGTGGAATCACTCCCCGATCCCGTCTTTCCGCTCGGTCTTGCTCAACTCTCCGCCATTTTGAAGCGCGACGGGATAAACCACGAAATACTCGATCTTTGTTTTTCCGATGATTACGACAGTTCGATCGAATCGGCACTTCATTCTGTTGACCCCGATGTGGTGGGACTGTCGCTCCGAAATATAGATAATGTAAGTTATCCCCATTACATAACCTATCTGCCGTTCTATCGTAAGGTTATTGAAACAATCCGAAAGCATGGCGATCCATTGATCGTTCTCGGCGGCAGCGCTTTTGCTTTACTTCCCGACGAACTGATCTCATACCTGGATGCCGACGTGGGGATCATCGGCGAAGGGGAGGCGGCGTTTCTGGAATTTCTGAGACAATGTGAACGAAGCAGTGCTTTACACAAATACAAGGGTTCGAGGATCATCGACGGACGACATGGTAAATTCGTCGACCTTGACGCACTGCCCCTTCCCGATCGGACAGGGTTTGACAACGAAGGCTATTTGCGATGGGGCGGCATGGGCAACATTCAGACAAAAAGAGGATGTCCCTTCACCTGTATTTATTGCACCTATCCTATCATCGAAGGTGCCCGAGTCAGACTGAGGAATCCCGGTCGCATCTGTGATGAAATTGAGCAGATGCTCGATCTGGGTATAACGAATATATTTGTCGTTGATAATGTGTTCAACGCGCCCATAGATCATGCCGAATCGATCTGTCGGGAGATAATTAAACGGAACATTTCAGTTTCCTGGAGCTGTTATGCCAATCCACGGTTTGTCACACATCGCCTTATTGATCTGATGATTGAAGCGGGATGCACCAGTGTGGAATTCGGCAGTGACTCCGCCGATGATGTCATGCTGGGCAATCTTGGAAAGAACTTTACCGTTGATGACCTCAGGAACGCATCGGCGGTATGCCGGGATGCGGGGATGTCATTCTGTCATTCCCTCATTATTGGAGGTCCGGGGGAAACTCCGGACAGTGTTCATCATACTTTTAACACGGTGAACGACATGTCTCCGACAGCTGTTATCTGTATGATCGGTATCCGGATATTCCCTGGAACCACATTATCGTCTAAGGCCATGAAAGAAGGATATATTGCACCGAATACTGATTTCCTGAAGCCGGTGTTCTATCTTTCTGAGGCGATCGAACATGGAATCCTTCCCTTTGTTGAGCAGTACTCGCAGACTCACTCAAACTGGATATTTCCGGGGCTGAATATTAATATGACGCAGGAATTGCAGAAAAAGTTACGGCGCTTCGGGGTCAGGGGGCCATTGTGGGAATATATGAGGCGCCGCCGGGGTTTTTTACGAACACGGTAAATCAGTGTATCATGCAATATATTTCAGATGATGAGGGACTCGTATCCCGGCATTGTTGTGAACACAGAGGATTCTGTAAATGTGAAAGGAGATTGATATGACGATGAAAATGAAGGGACCTGTTCTGGTTCTTGTTGCTGTTGCACTGATATTCATGAGTGGTTGTGCCCAGAACTATTATGTCAAAACGCCTACGCCCTCCGCGTCGCTCTATACCGATAAAGGCGATGCGGAAACCGGTTTGAAGATAGAGGATCAGAGAGTAGGAGACGATAAAAATTTTTCCGTTGGAAGGTTAAAGGTTAATCTGAAAAACATCGAAGACGAAATGGCATTTCTCCGGGAAAATCTTATCCAGGAATTGAATTCCCGGGGCATTGCCGTCGTGGCATCCGAATCGGATGATACGCCTCTCCGGTTTATCGTCAGAAAGTACCGTATTCGGAATCATCGAAGCACAGGATTTTCTCCTTTTCAGACTGCAACGATCGTGAGCGGGGACTATGTGAGCAACGGAGAGACCAAGAAGCTCGCCTTTTATTTCCGTATCGGCAAGGTTCCCATGTGGTCGATGAAGGAAGTGGTCGATCCGTGCTACAGCATACCACTGTCAATAATGGTGAAGGAACTCGCATCAAAAATAAATCGATTTTCCTTCGACCTCCAGATGCCGCGAGAAAAGGTGGAAGCGCTAGTGCAGGAAATAGAGGGAAGCGAGGATAACTTTCTGTTCCTGAAAGTCCTCGAACTGGGCTATACCAACCATCCCGCCGCAATCGGGCCGCTTGTTCAGCTTACCGATCATGATGACGACTATGTGAAAGTGGCTGCCATATGTTCACTCGGTGTTCTCGGTGCGGTTGATCAATTTGAATTTCTTAAAAAATGGTAACTATTCAGCACAATGTTCTTTTACATCTATAAATGCAGGGTACTTTCCCTGAAAGAGCAGACATAGGGCATCGGACGCAGTAACGCCATGTTTTCTGCATGTGGACAGGTAGCTTCGG
>Ga0129302_1000034_pt1 | contig 78620 bp, 77 predicted proteins | sample BlaSprsedimmetaG_FD_94476 | JGI IMG/M metagenome (GOLD analysis project Ga0129302, IMG submission 94476) | Hot spring sediment bacterial and archeal communities from California, USA to study Microbial Dark Matter (Phase II) - Blank Spring... | ecosystem: Environmental > Aquatic > Thermal springs...
CGGTCTTTCATGTAGATCCGAAAGAGCTGGAAGCCTTCGAAAAGCTTTTCCCGCCCAAAGAGAAGCATAAAAGAGAGGGGCAGTTCCGGTAGAAATCGTTTCAATCCACGCGCCCGCACGGGGTTTTAAACCTTTGATTAAAAAATCAAATACAGATTATTTTCTTGCTGTGACACATTTTTCAAATCCTATTATCTCAAATAATTTCGGCCGCTTGAATTCGCGCTGCCGGAGCATTTTTTTCAACCAGGAGAAATTTAACAACTTAAGAGGAAGGCTTTGCAAGATCCCTAACCAGCTCTCGGGTAAAAGAGAGACCGTCCATACCCAGCGGAGAAAACGTAACCTTCATCTGACGGGTCGAAGCATCAATAGAGATCTTTTTGCCCCATCGCTCTACCAAGGTGAAAATATGGGCCGGATCAGCCTGGGAAGTAAACACGACACGGGCACTGTTGTTCTTCACTTCCACGGAGTGAATAGCGCAGGGGGCTGCTTGAAGGCGTAAAGCGGCGATCTCGAAGAGGCGCCCGGCTTCAGAAGGGAGCTCCCCGTAGCGGTCTTCCAGTTCTTCCCGGATTGTGCACAGGTCTTCGTCCGATGTTGCGCCGGTAATCTTTTTATAGAACTCGATTTTTCTGGCTCCTTCTTCGACATACTCGTCAGGAAGAAACGCCGGCACATCCAGATCCAATGTGATTTTCGGTGTCTCCGGGAGGGGCACGCCCTGCAGCTCAGAGATGATTTCTTCCAGAAGGCGGCGGTAAAGGTCATAACCGATCATATTCATATAACCGCTTTGTTCTTTACCGATGATATTGCCCGCTCCCCGGAGTTCAAGATCGCGCATGGCGATTTCGAATCCCGCACCTAAATAATCAAAATTGAGAAGCGCATTCACCCGCTCCTTGGCAATGGTATTCATCTGAGGAGGGACGATAAGATAGGCATAAGCCTGAGTCTCACGCCGACCCACCCGTCCGCGGATCTGATAAAGCTGGGAAAGGCCGAATTTATCGGCCTCATTGACGATAACCGTATTGACATTTGGAATATCGATTCCATTTTCTATGATCGTCGTAGAAAGAAGGATATCACTTTCCTTATTGATAAAACGCAGGATCTTGGATTCGATTTCGCGGGCAGGCATCTGGCCGTGGACAAAATCAGTTTTGAGGCTGTTCCCGGTGATCTCATCGATTTTTTGTTTCACCGATTCAATGTCTTTGATGCGGTTATGAATAAAAAAGACCTGTCCTTTTCGGCGTATCTCTCTGAAAACGATCTCTCTGAGAAGAGCTTCGTCAAAAGGAATGGCCCGGGTCCGAATCGGGTGACGGTTTTTCGGCGGCGTCTCCAGTCGGCTGAGGTTCATGATCCCCGTCAGCGACATATAAAGTGTTCGCGGGATAGGAGTCGCAGACAGAATCAGTGTATCGATATTCTTTTTTTCATATTTAAGCTTTTCTTTATGCAGGACCCCGAAGCGCTGTTCTTCGTCAATAATAAGAAGGCCCAGGTCCTTAAAACGCACATGACCCATAAGGATCTTATGTGTCCCGATAATGATATCAATGATGCCTTTAGCCAGTTCTTCCTTGATCTCTTTCACACGGGAGGGCTTGACCAGACGGGAAAGCATTGCAATGGACAGGGGATACTCGGCCATACGCTCTTTAAAGGTTCGGAAATGCTGAATGGACAGGACTGTAGTCGGACAAAGCAAAGCCACTTGTTTTCCGTCCTGAACTGCTTTAAAGGCCGCCCTGATTGCGACCTCTGTCTTTCCAAAACCCACATCCCCGCACAAGAGCCGCTCCATGACTTTTCCTGATTCCATATCTTTTTTGATTTCCCGGACAGCCGATTCCTGGTCGGGCGTGGCCTTATAAATGAAACTCTCTTCGAAATCTTTCTGCCAGGGAGTATCTTCGGAAAACTCTATGCCTTCGATTATCTTCCGTTCAGCCTGCAGAGATAAAAGATCAGCAGCGAATTCACGGATCTTGCTTTTGACAATGGATTTGGTCTTCTTCCAGGCATTGTCGGCAAGAGAGTTGACAGAGACATGCTTTTTGTCCCCGATATATTTTTCTATTTTGTCCAGATGGTCAACCGGGACAAAGATCCGGGCTGTGTCTTTATAGGTAATCACCACATAATCCCCTTGCTTCCCGGCAATGGTCTCATTGATGACGCCTCCGTAGATCCCGATACCGTAATCCACATGGACGATGAAATCCCCCTCTTTAAGGTCTCCGGTGATCTGCCCGCTTGTCTTGATCTCAGATGCATATTCCAGATTTTTATGCTCCAAATAACGCCCCAGGACCTCATCTTCAGAAATATGAACCTCTTTTGTCTCCTTATTAAGATAACTGCCGCTGAAGGGTTCAATATGGAAATGAAGAAATGAGAGATAATCGGAAAAATTTTCCTTAAAGCGGTTCAACTGCCCCTGATTGTCCATATAAAAGTGAACGGAATAATCCTGTTTTTTCCAAAGCGTTATCCGCTGAATCAGTTCTTTATCACTGAGAGGCGCCGGCAAAGGCTCAGCCATCTCCCCGGGGGCTGTCAGAACCGGGATAAAGGAAGAAGTATCGGGGAAGGAGTGAAAAAAGGGACGGATCTCGGCCATGCTTTCTCCCACTTTTTCCAAAAGTGAGATCTTTTCGGCAAAGATCGTTTCCGGGTCCTCTTGAGTCACCAAAAAAGCTTCCCATGAAGGATCGGCCATGTCTGTCAACGCAGAGTAGCCCTTATAAATTTTCGGAAAGTCTCTCTCAATCCCGGGATAGGTCTCTTTTTCCATAAATTCAAGCACAGGAATATGCTCTTTAAGCCCTTCAAAATCCAGGGATTCATCAAAAAGGATCTCTTTCAACGGGTAGATAAGGGCTCTGTTACAGGGAGATGCTGTCACCTGTGTGTCGGGATTGTAAAAACGTATACTCTCGATCTCTTTATCCCAGAAAACTAAGCGGTAGGGCCGTATTTCTGTGGGACAAAAAATATCAACGATTTCCCCTCTCACTGCAAACTGCCCCGGATAACGGGCTTCATAGACTCGTTCATATCCCATGCGGGATAGTTTTTTGATTAAGAAGTCATGACCCATACTCGTTGAAGGAACTAAATCCAGTATATAACGGCTTAAAAGGTCAAGAGGAAGGAGTTTCTGATAAAGGCCCGCCACCGAAGTGATGACAGTCACCCGGGTTGACGTGAGCATGGCATGGATCGTCCGGCATCGGGAAGCACATTTCTCCTTATCGCCCACAAAAGCCTCAAAAGGGAGGATCTCCCACGGATAGAAAAGAAAAGCCTCTTTACAGAGACCTTCAAAGGCCATAGCTTCATCAATCGTCTCAAAAACAATAAGTTTCTTTAAGGAAGGCCGGGACCTCAGAATATGATGAAGATGGCCCCGGGATGCAGCATTGATCATGAATGTCCTTACTTTGAATATCCCCTATGTTGCAAGCTATTCTCCCGTGAAAAGGTACCGTTTGATCTTCCGAGTCGATGTCTTGGGAAATTCTTCATGACGAAGTGAGATGCCCCTGACCCTTTTATACTGAGCCAGGTGATGATTTAATTTATCGATCTCATGCTTAAGCAAAGTAATGATCTTTTCATCATCGGGATATTCCATATGGTTTTCAGCCGCCCATTCTTCAAGTTTTTCGGTGTTGGGGTAGATAATGGCTTCGGGATGATCTTTTCCCACAACCAAAACTTCCTCGATATACGGACATTGGATGAGTATTTCTTCGAGCTCTTCCGGATAGATATTTTTCCCGGCGCTGGAGACAATGACATTTTTCAGCCGGCCCTTAATGTTGACTCGCCCTTTTTTGTCAATGAAGCCGTAATCCCCCGTATAAAACCAGCCCTGTTTGAGGACTTCGGCCGTTTTCTCCGGTTCTTTATAATAGCCTTTCATAATATTATCACCCCGGGCGACGATCTCTCCGACGCCTGTTTCATCGGGATTAAAGATGCGTATCTTGACACCCCGAAGAGGCTTTCCGACGGAGTTGAAGTCGATATCTTCAGGGTCGACGGCGGCTAAAACAGGAGAGGTCTCCGTCAAACCGTAACCCTGGATGATAGGAATGCCTAAAAGAAAAAAGAACCGGCTGACATGGGAAGGCATGGCGGCACCGCCGGCAACAAAAAAATCAATGTTTTCAAAACCGGCCTTTTCCAAAAGGGGTTTAAAGATCTTCTTTGTCCCATTCAGGCTTTTGTCAAAAAGGCGCCGTGTCCGGGCGATAAAAAAAAGAATTCTAACCACTATTTTACGCAGCGGAGGGAGTTTGCCGATATTCGTTTGAATGGTATTATAGATCTTTTCGAAAACGAGCGGAACACCGACCATTTTTGTAACCCCGGTATCGCCCATGGCTTTGACAATATCCCGGTTCGCCAGAGAAGGAGAAAAGGTGATCAATGAGCCGCTGAAAACAGGTGTCAGAAATCCGGCCGTTCCCTCATAGGCATGGTGAAGGGGCAAAATCGAAAGAAGATTATCCTCAGGCTGAATCTGAAGGCGCTCCCGGATCGCCAGCAAATTGGAAGTCAAATTTTTATGGGTCAGGATAACACCTTTTGTTTTGCCGGTGGTTCCGGAAGTATAAAGAAAAACAGCCGGATCGTCGGGGTCCATGTCAGGAAGTCCTGGAATATCACAAGGATCCTTAAAGAGGGAATAAAAACCCCCCTTCCCGTCAGGCCCTAATTCAAAAGAGTCTTGCAGTTGAGACATCTCATCTTTTGTGGAAAGAATATCTTCAAGAAATTTCCCCTCGGCAAAAACACCCTTCATATCAGAATCATTGATGATATGGATGATCTCATGAAGACCCAGCAAACGGTCAATGGGAACAGCAATAAACCCGTACAGCATGCAGGCAGCATAGACCATGGCCCACTCCGGAGTGTTATTGCCGACAATACCGACCTTATCCCCTTTTTCATAACCTTTTTTGCGGAGAAGGGCTCCCAGTTTTAATGCATAACTTAAATACTCCCCGTAGGTAAAAGAGACATATTCCCCGTTTCGGAAAATCTGCAAAGCCTTGCGTCCCTCAAAAGTTTTCCCGTTTTGTAAAAAGAGATCCTGTAATGTCCTCATAAAGCGACCTTTCTTTTGGCTTCGTCCAATGTGTCATATATTTTAAAGATCTTGTTAAACCCGGCCAGACTCAAAATCTTTTCAATTTTCGGTGTAGGCGATGCTAAGGCCAGCTCTCCACTGTTCTTATTGAGAATTGAGCGCGCTGCCAAAAAAGAACCCATTCCGGCGCTGTCCACATATTCCACCCGGCTGAGGTCAAATATGACAAAAACGGTGCCCTTCGGCAAAAGAACATCTTTGACCATCTGAATGACGGCCGGCTCATCATTCACGTTAATATTTCCTGTAAATAAAACGACCGCAGTCTTGCCGGTTTCTTCAGTGACGCTCCATTCCATTCTTTCCTCCTCTGCAGGCTATACGCATCTTCAAAACAGTCTCCCCGGGGTGGAAACTGTATTCCACTTGGTCCATCAGCCTCTTCATCAGAAAAATACCCCGTCCTCCCGGTAAAGCAATATTATCAGGGTGAGTCGGGTCGGCCAGGCTCTCAGGGAAAAACCCGGTGCCTCTGTCCTTTATGGTAATATGAAGTTCCGTATCTGTCAAAAGAAGTTCCATATCCACGTTGAGTCCGGGGTCTTCTTTGTTTCCGTGTTTTACGGCATTGACAATTCCCTCGACAAGGGCCAAAAAGATCTCATCCGTGCACAGCCCGCTTCCTGATGCGAAGTCAGACATAAACTTGCGGTAAAACAGCTCAATAGGAGAAAGATAGGTCGTTTGGCTGGGGAAACTTAACATTAACCGCGGCATATCACTCTCTTCGGAAGACAAGCAATGTCATATCATCACCCGGTTTGTCATCGGCGAAATTCAGAGCCTGCTCAAAGAGAAGACGGCTCAAGGCCCCCGGAGTCATTGAGCGGCCCTTTTTCAGGTCTTTCTCGAATTCTTTTTCCCCGTAAAGATTCTCATCGTCATCCATGGCTTCAGTAATCCCGTCTGTGTAAAGGACCAGAGAGCCGCCGCTCTTTAATTTCAGATGATGCGTCGAAAATTCGTAACCGTCCATGATCCCCAAAGGGATATCATTGCTCTCTAAAAAGAGAGGAAGCCCTTCACAAGAGAGCAAAACAGGATAATTATGGCCGGCATTGATAAATTCCACATCATGATTTTCTGTATTGAGTATCCCCAGGATCAGTGTGACAAAACGCTGGGCTTCCGTATCATTGAAAATTGACTTGTTCAGCAGAGAGACGATATCCTTTAACTTCATATGGAAACGCACAGCCGAGTGAAGATACGCCCGCAGTGTACTCATCACTAAAGCAGCAGGGGCCCCCTTTCCCGAAACGTCGGCGACAACAAATAAAACATGATGCTCTCCATAAGGCAAAACATCATAATAGTCCCCTCCCACATTGCGGCAGGCCCGGTATTGCGCTACATAGTCATATCCCTTAATCCGTATATCGTTTCTGGGGAGGAGACGCTCCTGTATTTCACCGGCGATCCTTAAATCAGCCTCCATCCGCTCTTTATCCAGGGCATCTTTATGCCACATGGCGTTCTTCAGATTCAAGGCGGCCAGGTCTGCAAAAGTCTGCAACAGGCTGAGTTCTTTTTCGGTAAATGAGCCTCCGTTTTCTTTGTTTAACACTTCAATAAGTCCTATGGCTTGTCCATTGATCCAGACAGGCACGCCGATAATCGATTTTGTCACAAATTCACTTTTCTTGTCGACGCCCTGAAAAAAACGAGGGTCAGACGAAACATCTTTGACCAGCAAAGGCTTTTTGTTTTGAATGATCCATCCGGCAATGCCTTTGTCGGCAGGAAACCGGATCTCTTTAATCCTCTCGCCTTTGTCTCCTGTGGCCACATCGAAATAGAGTTCATTCTTTTCTTTATCAAGAAAAATAAGAGAGCTGGCTTCCGCTTTAAAGACCGCTTTGGCCTGCTCCATGATCACCGCTTTGATGTGGTCGAAATCCAAAGAAGCATTGAGAAGTTTCACAACATCAAGTAGTTTTCTGTATTGGCTTTGTTCCGCCATTACGTCCCTCCCGTTCCCATTGAGTCAATAATTTAATATAGCCGTTGAGCTTTTCTTTGGCAACCAGTAATTCAGCGGCTTTTTCTTCCTCATCGTCCACAATATCCGGGGAAGCTTTGTTGAGGAAATCAAAGTTAAAAAGCAGACTTCTTTTTTCAAGGATCCGCCTGTCCAGCTCCCTGCGCTGTTGCATGAGGTCCTCCAGCCGCCCGGCTATTCTGGATTTATCATAGACGGGAATATAGACAGCCCATTTATCCACTGAAAGTTTCAGGCTTTTTCGCGGAATCTCTTTGCCGGAGGCAAATTTCAGCTCTGTAATATTAAGAAAACGCGTAATATAAAACATGTTGCGGTTTAAAATATCTTCCAGCCCGCCCCCGGGGCTTGTCACAAAGACATCCAGCGGCTCATCGGGACTGATATTCAAAATCGCTTTGCCGTCCATCACACGGTCGATCAAATCCAGAATAATATGATCCCTGTTCAACTCTTCACGAAAATGATAATCCTCCCGGTACACCGGAACATGTCCTGTGCCGGAATCCGTCTGGGCGAAAGGCGCCAGGCAATACTTGATGATCCCAAAAGCGTAAGAGCAGTTTTTAAAAACAGCAGGATCTTCGTCAGCCTGGATTTTTTTCAAAAAAGGGTAGACACGGCGGTCTAAAGTGAACATGAGATGAGCCAGCTTTTTGAGATAGGCGAACAGCTCTCCTGACACAAGAGCTTGTCCCCCTTCTAAAATAAACTCTTCTAATTCCGTAAGAATCAGTTTATCAATGTAAAAATCCGTTCTGATATCAACATGGCCCGGTTCATCTGTCCCTTTTCTGTTAAAGAGACGCTCCCAGCGATTAAGAAAAGAGTGAATGCCTCTGTCCGTCAGTACGACTTCGTTTTTATCATCTCCTCTGAGAAATGAAAGGGGAGATTTCTCTGCAAGCCCTGCAGGAACTCCCTGCTCTTCTTCGATACGGGAAGAATCAAGTACGATGATTCGGCTTTCATATTTTGCACTTTCCGGCATCATTATTTTTTCGAAAAAAGAAATCCGCTCGGCGACATGGGCTTTCTCTTCTTCCAGGAGAACCAGATAATCCGCCTGATTCTCCCAAAGAAGAGGCAAAAGCAGGTTCCTCAAATGATCGTTGAAGAGCAAGTCGCTCGTTTTCGTCTCAGCCCCGCATATCGGACATTTCTCTCCTTCATCCCCTGCCCAGGAGCACGAAGGGCATAAGCGGAAGGGAAACGTCACCGGCCCCGGATGTGAATCGGGCCAGCCTTCATGGGATGTCAGGATAAAGGGTGCAGTCTTGGGAGGCTCCCCCAAAACCATTTCAGCCTTTTCTCCGGAGACGATAAGATGCTCCGCTAAAAGATTCTGTGTCAGGCTTCCGCATTGACGGCAACGGAGGACATCCACATCCTGCTCAACAGTTTGCGATAAAGCACCATATGAAGCCAGATCCGATAAAAGACGGCTGCGGTCATTTTTATATTGAGAAAGCAATTTTGATGAGCCGTCCTTCTCCTTTTGTGATTCATACAAAAAGTCAAAAGAATAATAGCGGGTATAATATTCGGGCCTGTTGATATCATCGATTTTCAAAATAGGAATGTGATGCCCCAAGATAGGAACAACGCCTTTTCTATCGGCATATTTTTCCATGTTCCGCACACCCACAGCTTTGATGTAAAGCAGAGCCAAAGGATCTGTAAATGTGAAGATCAGGGGCTCAGCTGAAGCCGTGACGTTCATCTTCATCACAAAAGATTGATGTGTCTCTCGGCGGGAAAGGGTTTCATAATCTTCTAAAACACGCCCGCATAGGGGGCAGTAATGACCTTTAACGTTTTTTCGGTTCACCATCTCTTTACGGACAAGCTCTTTAATGAGCCGTCCGATAAAAGCTTCTCGGATTTTTTTATCCAGCGGAAAAGGCAAGGCGCCGAACCGAACACCGGGGCCGCCGGCCATCGCTTTTTTCATCTGGTCCTTCTGTTCTTTTTCGCATAGGATCAAATCATAATAACCGGGAGGTTCTTTTTGAAAAGCAGAAAGGCCCTGATGCAAAAAATAGCTGTAGACCAACGGATAGAGGCTTCCGGTGGTAATTCTTTTTGAAGTCAAAGGAGGATAATAGATCATGCCCTTTTTCTTTTTTTTAACGGCCATGCGCCTCCTTTTCCGAAAAGATCTCTGCTGTGAAAAGGTAGACTTCTGTTCCGGGTTCCCCCAACACATCGGAAGAAAGGCCGGCTTTCAGACATGTATTCTCTAAAAACTCATCTCTGTCCCAATGATACTCTGTCGCCACCTGAGGGAGAAGCAAGCCGGAGCGATGATTCCTGCGGATGAAAAGCCCGTGAAGCCCGATCTTAATCTCTTCGAAATCCCGAACCTCTTTCAACGGAGAAAGAAGCGAGATCTCAATCTGCAGATCCGGCAGCTCTTCGCGCATCAAGGGGGAAAAACGGGGGTCTTGAAAGGCAGCTTCACGGGCCAGATATATTACGGCTTCCTTCATGGGTTGTACGCCTGTGATATACCCGATGCATCCCCTTAGCCGCCCGTGTATTGTCAACGTTACAAATAGCCCGCATTTTTCTTCATAAAGAGTGTTTTTCTCTAAAGGCTCAATGGGAAGAGAGGGATCGAAGACTGAAGCAATACTTTGACGGGCTCTACATAACAGAGCTTTTTTGTGATAGTCCTTCAGCTTTTGCATGTCCGGCCCTCCTCTTTCTCTTCCAATTTATGAAAAAAACCGCCAAAGCCCAGAGGAATAAGATGATGATGATGAAATTCATAATCCCACCCAGGTAGAGGTATTTCTTTTTATATCGGAATTGCCGCTCGTGAGCAGCCTTGAATTGGGCATCGCCGAAATAGCACATCTCTTTATGATCAGGAGAATAGACATCGATTATGCCTCTGGCATTATCGCTGACAAAAGCATACCCGTTGAATACAGCCAAAGAAGCCGGCAGGCGGTATTTTTCCGAAGTCTCTTTTATATAGACATTCTCATGCGGGACATAAACACAATAGCGGGAAGAGAAATAATCCCTGTCGGCAAACAGAAAGTGCAGAAGGCCGTTCACATCGACGGCCTGAAGAATTGTCCCGTCCTGAGGAAGGCGATCAAACGCGAAATGTTCATTGCCGTAAAGCCCGTAGATATGATGATGTTCCCGCTCTGAATAATACAATATCCCCTGCCATTGGAAAACTGTGTACGGGCGGGCCTTCGTCTGTAAAGTCTCAATGAATTCCCCGTCAGCATCAAAGATATCGATTTTTTTCTCTTTGGCCCGCACAGCGAATATTTTATCATCAACGGCGGAAACATTGATATAATCGTTGCCCTCAAAACTTTTTTGCGTGTTAAACCACAGATCATAAAGAACAAAGCACCGGCTTTCGCGATGATAAATACCGGGCCGGCCCGACAGGAAGAAAAAAGAATCAGGCTTGTTTGTAAAAGAGAATTCCATGATTTTATCCCCATTCAGGGTATAGCCCTGTATAGACTGTTCTTCCAGCACATAGAGCGTATCATCGTTTACCGCGATGGTTGTGATTCCCGGGGCTTTTTGAAATCTGTCAATAGCAATAAAATGAACAGCGACGGCAGCCAACATAAGCCCGATGATGATAAGGGCCTGAATATTAAGTTTTTTTTCACTCATCGCCTACACCAAAAACCTCTTTAAGGAAATCATTCATCAGATCTTCACTGTTTTCAGTAGGAACGACCTGGCTGATCTCATCGCTTTCGGCATTGCGAATCGTCGACATGACCTCTTTGTGCTGTTCGACAAGTTTTTCTTCTATCTTTTTAACTATTTTTTCAGGATCGCCGTTAATGATCAGTTTCTTTTTTTTGCTCCCGATAATGGCTCCATTATCAAAAATAAGGGTCACAATGGTGTTATTGGACGGCATGTATTCTGTCTGAACATGCACTTTCCTGTCTTTGAAGTCAACATCGCTGTTTCGGCCCTGAATCATTCGCGTCCTCCCTTATATGGTGAATTATATCATCATTATCTTTCGTTTCAAGAATTAGTTGCATTAACAAAGCATCCTCTCCCGTATCAGTGTAATAGCGGGGCCTGATACCCGCTCTTTCAAATCCCCGAGAGGCATACAACGCGAGAGCCGACACATTGCTTTTTCTGACCTCCAGATGAACCACACCGGCCCCTCTTCGGGACATTTCCTGTAAAGACGCATCCAACAGAGATCCCCCGAGGCCTTGCCTGCGATACTCCGGTAGGACTGCAAAATCGGCGATGTGCCCTTCTTCGAATAACACCCAATTCAAGCTGAACCCCGCAAGACGTTCTTCATCAAAGATCCCCAGAAAAAAAGCATACGATTTCAAAAATTCGGCGTTCAGCATCTCTCTTGTCCAGGGAAGAGTAAAAGAGTCTGCCTCAACAGCAAAAATGTCCTCCAGGGACTCTTTATGAAGAAGGGTGATTCTTCTCATAATTGATCTCGGCATCGGAAGCGCGGTAATAAGCCGGCTCTTTTGTCAACAGGTCATCCCCCCCACGCTCTTCAAACAGGCGCATACCCAGTCGGGCCACGGCAAAAGGATCTATATGGGTATGAGATGAGATATAAGTCTCTTTTCTGCTGAATACAGACTCTATTGTTTCGCGGAAAGTTTCTCCTTCCCCCAAAAAAAGCGCCCTTCCCCCTTTCTTTTGAGCCTCTCTGAAAAAGCGCTCCGGATGATAAGAGCCGGGAGGGATCAATTCAGAAAGTGACCGGGATCTCATTTCATAAAGAGCGGCAAAGACCTGGCCTTTTCTGGCATCGAAAAGAGGGGCGTAACATCCGTCTCCAAAAGCATACGTCTGCGCCAGAGCCTCCAGGGCATTGACTCCGCATAACGGAATATCCATGGCATAAGCAAGGCTTTTGGATAATGTCATTCCGATACGGAGTCCCGTAAACGAGCCCGGGCCTTCGACAACGGCAATGAGTCCTAAATTTTTCAATTCGACCTGAGATTCATCAAGCAAAAAACTGATCATCTGAAGAAGTTTTTCAGAGTATGTCGCTTTGACATTAAAGGAAATCCCCATCAGAGGCTGTCCGTCACGGGTAAGAGCCACACTGCCGAAAAAGCGTGAACTGTCAACAGCCAGAGTGTACATAAGCCCTCTCAATCCTGATTTCACGTGTTGTATCATCGACAATTGTCATCCTGACCTTCACAGCCGGGACCCCGGGGGGGATCTCCGCCTTTTCAGCCCACTCGATCACTGAGACAATCCCCTCTTCGATATGTTCGTCAAACCCCAGCTGAAAGAGCTCCTCAGGGTCTTCGATCCGGTAAAGGTCAAAATGATTGACAGAGCCCGCAGGAGAGTCATAAATATTCAGCAAAGTGAAGGTCGGTGAGCGCACTTCTGATTCAGAGACTCCGAAAAACAGGGCGACTCCCCGGGCAAAGACGCTTTTCCCTGCGCCCAGATCTCCGTAAAGCAAAACAAGGCTCCCTTGTTCCAAAGAGGAGGCCAGCCGTTGGCCGATCTCCATTGTCTCTTCAGGAGAAAACGATTGAAAGCACTCTTTCATGGCAGGTAGTTTAATCCTTTATCCGTCATCACTAAAACCCCCGTTTGAAACGGATAGACTTTGAGAATCCGGGAGGAGCGGAGGCCGTCCTCTTCAGTCAAAACACGGAATTGCTCCTTTTTGATATCAATAATATAAAGCCCTGTCTCCGTTGCCGCATAGAGGAAACTGTCTTTGACAAGAAGATCTGATACGCCCTCTCTCATGGCCCGGATCACAGAGATATCCCGTGTTTGTAAATCATAGGTGATTATCCCCGCGTTTCCGCAAATATACAGGATATCGCCATCCCGTTGCATCTCATTCAAGAAATCATTCCACAATGTCGAAGCACTATACGTGTAAAGAGATTTTCCGTTAAGGTCTGTAATGACCAGACGGTCACGGTGAAGGAGTATGATATTATTTTCGGATATATCAAACCGGGCAACGTTAAAAAAGTCGATGCCGCGTATCTCCTTTACCTTTCGGGGATCATTCACCAAAAACGAATTGATGCCGTATTTAGACAAGAGATACAGCCGCCTTCCCCGGGATTTCAAAGAAATGATATTATTGTCCAAAAGGCCGGCATCGGCTTTAATAACCGGCTGCAGCCTCCCGTTCACATAACGGGCCGCACCGTTGTTTTTCGTAGCCAGCCACAGTTGAGAATCGATCCAAAGCGCATCGTTGACATTATCTTTAAGTTCTGCATCCCGGACAAAAGTAAAAACCCCTTTTTGGTAAAGATTAAGATGATCTCCGACAAACCAGATCTGCTCTTCTCCGGCAAAAATAATATCGGAGACATGGCGGCCGTATAAAGCCCCGTTATTTTTTAAGGCATACGAGGATGATGAAGAGAATGTCATCAAATACCCTTCTGCGGTGATAAAGACACCTTCGCCGTTTTGCAACACCTCATGATCCGTAATCTCCATGAGACGGCCGGTCTGAGGATCCACCGGGGGGAAATGCGGCGCTCCTTTACGAAACACAGTCACCGGGACAGCTTCCCCCGGCGTCCATTCGAAGCGGCTCCAATCATAGGTCCAGCTCCCATTTCGGGAACGGACAGAAAAAAGCTGCTGATCATAACCGCCGTGTGTCACCGGCCCTAATGACTCTCTTATCTTTTCCCAAGTCTTATCTCCCCGCCTTCGGTAAACACCCCGATCCGTAAAGGCAAAGATATGGGGAAGATCTTTTCCTGCGATTAAAGCGTAGACGAGATGTCCTTCAAGCAAAGTCTCCGGGTCTCCGTGAAAACGAAAAGCGCGTTCGGCTCCGTCAAAGACAAGAACCCCGTTATCAGTGCCGCAGTAAATCAAAAAGGCGTCTGAAACCACGTCATAAGCTTTCTGATATGAAACAAAAACCTCGATATTTTGAGCTCCTGCAAACAGAAAACAGCAGAATGCTGCAAAAATCAAGACCGCAGCCTTTCTTTTCATCAGTATCCTCCCCCTATATGCTCAAGACAGATTTTGATTCCCAGGCCGATAAGAATGACTCCCCCTATAATATTGATCTTTGGGCCGAATATCAATCCAAAAGCACGCCCCATATAGACAGCAATCCATGACAAGAGGAATGTCACTCCTCCGATCATCAAAACCGGCCAAAGGATCGCCACATCCAAAAGGGCGAATGTCAGGCCTAATGCCAAAGCATCAAGACTTGTCGCGATCCCTAAGGCAAAGAGAACCGCCGGAGCCAGGATCTGACAAGCCGGCTTTGTTTTTGCTGCACTTCCTTCTTTAATCATATGGATTCCGACCAGAAGAAGCAACCCTAAAACGACCCAATGGTCAACGGGCCGGATGACAGGAGCCAGAACACGTCCGGCGTACCACCCGGCTACAGGCATAGCAGCCTGAAACAGTCCGAAAGTGCCGGCGATAATAAGAGGATGACGGAATTTCAAGCTTTTCAAACTGCACCCGTAGGCCAAAGAGACAGCAAAGGCATCCATGGCCAGGGAAAGGGCGATCAGAAGGAGAGGGACCAGAGCCATGTTTTATCTTTCCGCTCTTTGTAAATGCTCCAAATAACAGAAAATAAACATATCAATATCGCCGTCGAGCACGGCATCCACATTGCCTGTTTCTACATTGGTTCTGTGATCTTTGATCATCTTGTAGGGATGAAGGACATAGGAGCGGATCTGACTCCCCCAGGCATTATCTTTTTTTGAATTTTCCACTTGGGTTTTCGCCGCCTCCAATTTTTCCATTTCAGCCTGATAAAGCCGAGCCTTAAGCATTTTAAAAGCCTGCTCTCTATTCTGTATCTGGGATCGCTCATTTTGGCATTGGACGACAATATTTGTCGGTAAATGAGTGATTCTGACAGCTGAATCTGTCATATTGATATGCTGTCCTCCCGCTCCGGAAGCACGGAAGGTATCAATTCGCAGATCCTTTTCATTGATCTCGATCTCGATCTCATCATCAAGCTCGGGGTATACAAAGACGGAAGCAAAGGAGGTATGCCGCCTTTTGTTCGAATCAAAAGGGCTGATCCGCACAAGGCGATGGACACCGTTTTCCGTTTTCAAATACCCATGAGCATAAGGCCCTTTGATAAAGAGGGTCACGCTTTTTATCCCGGCCTCTTCGCCATCCTGATAATCGATGATCTCAACCCCATATTTTCTGTAATCAGCCCAATGCTGATACATCCGCATCAGCATAGAAGCCCAGTCCTGCGATTCTGTGCCCCCGGCTCCGGGATGAATCTCTAAATACGCATTATTGGCATCATTCTTTTCACTGAGAAGGCTTTGAAGCTCTGCATTCTTCAATTCTTTTTGAAAAGAGGCAAGGTGTTTTTCAAGATCCGAGGACATCCCCGGGTCAAACTCCTCTTCTAAGAGATCAGCCAATAAAATGATTTCATCGTAAGCATCCCGTATCTGTTGAAAACGGGCGATCGTGTCCTCCAAAAGACGCAGCTCACGTCCCAGTTCTTTTGTTTTTTTCTGATCCGACCAGATTTCTTCACGGGTCATCATCTCACGGATCTCTTCAGCTCGGGACCAAGCCGCATCCACTTTTAAAAACTCTTTCAGCTTTTCGACTTTGGGCCGGGACTCTTCGATAATGTTCCGGGCTTCAAATAATTCCATATCCTACTCCTCCGATGCCTTCCTCATCTCCTGTTGGAGGTGACTCAACATCATACTGTAATTTTTATTTTCTGGCTCACACTCCACAGCTATGGAAATCTCACGCAACCCGTTGCTTTTGTCACCCTCTTTAAAGAGAAGAAGGCCGTAAAGATAATGAGCCAAAGCGTTTTTCCCGTTTGCCGCGACAGCCTCCTGTAACGATTTTCCGGCAGCTTCATTGTTCCCGCTCCGGGACTCCTCTGCCCCTTTTTCAGTCAATTCCACCGAGCGGACATAGGCTTTCCGCCACTCTTTATTGAACACTTTATCCCTGCGTTTTTGGACAAAATAATTAAAGGGCTCGGCTTCCAAAGCCCGGCTCACGGCTTCCTCGGCTTTTTTCCATTCCTTTTTCCTCAGATAGACTTCAGAAAGAAGAGAAAAGCTGTTTATGCTTTTGGGGTTCAATTGAGTGGCCTTTATAAAATATTCTTCGGCTTTTTCAAAATTCTTTTCTTCAAAATAGATCGTCGCAATATTATGAAAAATCATATAGTTGACAAAGCGATGCTCTTCCAGAGCCAGATAAAGCTCTTTAGCACGCTGATGATCCCCTTTTTTTAAAGCCTCATTGCCCTGCCGTGTCAGTCGGCGTGCTTTGAACAAACGGGGATACAAAGCTAATTTTTTAAAGAAATTCATGAAACCTCCCTTTTCTCTTCAGGGATAATACCTCTTTAAGCCTTTTTTTCAAGATATTTCACACTTAAACACTGAAAAACAGCACATTACCCCTTTTTTTTTCTCTGCAACAATGTTCCCTTTTTTGCGTATACAAAATAAGAACCCGCATTAAGGTAATGGGAATGAAAACAGATGTTTTGATTGTAACCGCTCAACAGCGGACGGGCTTACATCTCCAAAAATCACTTCGCCTTGTTCCGGGTCTTTCCATTAAAGGGCCTGTTCACTCTTCTCACAAACTGCTTTTTTTTTTAACAGAATACTCCCCGGTCCTGGCTCTCATCTTTCTTTGTCCTGTAACCGAGAAATGGCTTCGCCTTCTTTTCCATGCTCCCCGCTACCCTCAGGTCATCTTTACTGCTTCACACTCCTCTTATGCCCCTTTGGCCTATACTTATAATTGTGCGGGATATCTTGTGGAACCCTATTCAGAGAGAGACCTCTGTCACACCGTAAAAAAGGCCCTGATCAGGGGAAGAATATGGGAACATGCCCGAGAAGCCGATACGGAATCTCTCTTTCCTTTGTCCGGAAAGCAAAAAAATCATACCCGTTTTTTTCACCCCGGAGAAATCGATTATTTTAAGGCGGAAGATAAATATGTCTTTATTTTTTCAGGAAAAAAAAGGTACTTTTGCCCCTATAGCCTTAAAGAGCTGGAAGGAATTCTGAAGAGAGACGATTTTTGCCGAATACGGCGAAACCTCATCATCAGCCGTCATGCTGTTCATAACGCTGTAAAAGAAAGCCCCCGTGATATCTACATTTCACTGAGAACATTCGGAAAACCCGTACTCAAAGTCGGACGCTTCTATATTCCCCGGACACGAAAATGGTTAGGCCTTTAATCCCCAGGTTCCGTAGCTCACAAAAGAATCCATGCCGGCCGCCGGATACATGTCATAGCTGGTGGTGTATTCCAGAAACCGGATCTCTCCCTTCTGAAACAACCCTGTCAGTAAAGCCATACCTCCCGGGCCGCAGGCCGAACGGCTTTTCAGAGAATACGGAATAAGGTCCCGGTACTCTCCGCGGGTGACTTTCTCAATAAAAACGGGGTCCTTTTCCCCTGTCACATAGGCATATCCCGAAGCCCCGCTTCCATGGGAGATATCTCCGTATTGGAACCCGTAATGGGTCAAGTCACTGCTGGCTATAAAACGGATTTCAGGCCTTTTTTTTAAAAGGTGATGAAAAAAACCCACATAACGGTCCAGATTGCTGTGAACACCCGGTGGAACAGCGATGGGGATAATGGAGCATCGGGGAGCCAGGAAACGCAAGAAGGGGAGCTGGACTTCCAGTGAGTGCTCTCCCTCATGGGGCCGGGATGAAAAAGAAAAAAGAGGTGTCTGAAAATTATCATTGATCAATTCATCCGCCACAGGAATATCGCCCAGCGGAGTCTCCCAAGCGCCCTCAGGGTAGATTGCAGGTTTTTCAATATCGGCTGTATGCACAGCTCCGAAAAGGACAAAGACCGTATCCTCGTTCATATCCAATGCATTGAGTGCCCGCAAGGCGGCTCCTCCGGAAAAAGGCCATCCTGCATGAGGCACAATAACTCCCTGAAATCCTTTCGGGGCGCTCCCTTTTATCTCCCGGGCAATAAAGGTCTCGATAGCGGAAGCGCTTCCGGGATAAAACTGGCCCGAAACGGCAGCTTTCCTCCTCATATCCCCCTCCTATTCAAATAGTATTTTCAGGTCTTCCCATGACATTGTCTTCATAAAAGCTGTGTCGGTAAAATCAAGGGCGTGGAACATTTCGCTCTTTTCTTCCTGCATTTTTATAATCTTCTCTTCAATCGTCCCTTCCGTCATCAGTTTATAGACGTTCACCGCCCGGGTCTGTCCCATACGATAGGCTCGGTCTGTCGCCTGACGCTCGACCATAGGGTTCCACCAGGGATCAAAATGAACAACGACATCCGCCCCTGTGATATTCAGCCCTGTCCCTCCGGCTTTGAGGCTTACAAGGATTATCGGAATATCTTCATTTTCATTGAAACGGTCCACGATATCCACACGGTTAGAGGTCTTTCCGTCAATGTATTCAAAGGGAATCTTTTCCTTCCGCAGATCGCCCCGGATGATATGAAGCATTTTCACAAACTGGCTGAAAAGAAGAATGCGATGGCCTCCGTCGATAGATTCAGCCAGAATCTCACGGAGCAGATCCATCTTGGCAGAAATATCATCCCTCTCGGCCAACTCAGGGTAGATCATTCCCGGATGATTGCAGATCTGGCGCAACCGGATAAGAGCACTCAAAATATGCATACGGCTTTTGACAAATCCTTCTTTTTCGACCAATCCGAAAATCTCGCTGCGTATCTCGGAAAGAATCCGTTGATACAGCTCCCTTTGTCCTTCTGTCAAAGGCACCACGGAGATCTGTTCAATTTTCGGAGGAAGCTCCGTCAAGACTTCTTCCTTGGTGCGTCTCAGAATAAAGGGTTTGATTTTCAGATTCAGTTCGACAAGGACCTCTTCATTTTTTTCCCTGACGATCTCTTTATCGTAATGGTCCACAAAATGGCGCCTTGTCCCCAAATAACCGGGCATAATAAAATCAAAAATCGACCATAATTCCCGGATCGAATTTTCCATGGGGGTTCCGGTCAGCACCAATCGGAACATCGCATCCAGTTTTTTTACACTTCGGGCGACTTTTGTCTGATAATTTTTGATATGCTGCGCCTCGTCCAGGATGACATAGTGATAGACTTTTTCTCCGTAAAGGTCAATATCATTGCGTAAAAGAGAATAGGATGTAATAAACAGATCCGTTTCGGAAGAGCGGGATAAAATCTCCTCACGGGCGGCACGATTCCCCTCGACGACCACACATTTAAGCTCCGGCGTAAACTTTTTTACTTCTTTGACCCAGTTATGCATGAGTGATTTGGGACAGACAACAAGAGAGGGCAACGGGCTTTTGAGAGAGCTGATCATGGCCAGAGCCTGAACCGTCTTCCCCAAGCCCATATCATCGGCCAATATGCCGGAAAGCTTGTAGCGATGAAGAAAGTGAAGCCAGTAAAAGCCCTCTTTCTGATAAGGCCTGAGGATGTGATCCAGAGATTCAGGGACCTTGACTTTTCGTATTCCCTTGACATCCATCAGTTCCTCATAGAGGGCTTTAAACCTGTCATCCCCCCGGATCTCAATGTCCCGGTTCTTTTTGACATAATTGATCAAATGAGGAAGATAATATATTTTATGGCGAAAGTTTTCTTTTTTGTCCAAAGACAAAGAGAAAGCCTCTTTAAACTCATTGATAAATTGGCGTATCTCTTCTAAATTGACAAGTTTCAATATACGCGTTCGGTCTAATTTGATAAACGGGTCGCCTTCACGAATGTGCTTTTTGAGTGTTTCCGGGCTGAGCGAATAATCCTCCTTCAAACGGCATCCGAAGTTAAGAGAGAAAAAAGACTCTTCTTCCAGAGAGATCTCTAATACAGGCCTTATCGTCACATTAAAAATCCGGATCTGCCGAAATTCAGGTGTCAGCTTTTTGGCCCAGTCAGAAGGAATGCGTCTAAAGCCGTTGATAAGGAAGTCAATAATATCGTCATTCTCCTTAAGCACAAAATAACCGTCTTCCCATTTAAAATTATATTGGAAAAAGAAAAGAAACAGGCGCCGCTCCTTTTTGGGGTCCCGCCGGATAAAATAGATCTGCTCATCGACAGATTTCACAATGTAGGGGCCCTTTTTTATGATGTCATTATACGTGAACTCCATCTTTCCATAATGATAGACAGGGTCGATCTTTATGATTCCGTCATCATAATCCAATCTGAGCTCAATATGAAGCTGGTTATGATGGATCTCTACCCGGCAGACCCGGTCTTCCCACTGAAAATCAAGATAGCGGTTCCAGTAATTATGAAAATTATCGATAAAATCAAAAAGTTCGTCATCCTGAAATGTGTTCCCCCTGGTCAAAATCGTATCCCACAATGGCTGGGAGTAAACCGGCAGCAGGCGGGCCAGAAGGCGCCCGCTTAAGTACCATTTTTCTCCCCCGAAGGAGAGGATCCGGGATTCTGATTCTTTTTCAGGGAAAACCTCGATCTTTTCCGAACTGCACCTTATGCGCACTGCCGGTTTTTCGAATTTATCTTTTACCGTCAACGGGATTTTATCAGAAAGAAGATAGACATGGGGATAACCGATAAGAAGATTTAAAAATTCGCGGGCATAGGGCCCATGAAGCACAAATGCCTTGTTTCTGTATTTACCGAATTTGAGCAGATGCTCTAAAACCTGGCGCTGCCCACTGCTGAGGTCTCCGATAAAAGCTTGAGCCTCTTCTTCGGCAAAAAAATTTTTGGCAGCATTTTCGGCATGACTGATAAATTCCAGAAGCTCATTTTGCAATAACAGCCAATCTTTATGAGGCCCGGGCTTGACTGTTACGAATATATCGCTGATCGTGTCTTCTATACCGATATAGAAAGGCAGGGGTTTTTCTGTCATATCACCATCTCTTCACTGTTTTATCTTTCACTTTACCCCTAATCCCCTCTTTGTGCAAGTTTTCCTTAATGCTGACGGATCTCGTCGATCCGGGCAGCAGCACTTTTGCTGTAAATCGTATTTTTCCCTGAAACACGGATAATATGCTCATAGAGCTCAATGGCCTTTTCCATTTCACCCAGGGCTTCATAGGCCTTTCCCCCTTCAAAAAGGGCTGTGACCATCCATTGAAAATCATCATCATTGTTTACGGGAATATACTTCACCTTCATAAATTCCCGAACAGCGTCCCTGTATTGCCCTTTCCGGTAAAAACAATCTCCGATATAAAACTGGACTTCCATCTTCATATCGTCCGGGGCCTGCTCAATAAGACTTTTAAGAAGGAGAAGGGCTTCATCATATTTATTTTCATCCATGTAGGCAATAATAATATTGATCCGGGCATTATTATAAAAAGGATGATGCGGGAAGCGGTCGATGACTTGCTGAAAAGCCACTCGGGCCTCCTCCTGTTCTCCGGCCCCTTTATGCAGTAGTCCCAGATTGTAGAGAGCTTCAGGATTCGGTTTAAAGTGATAAGATCTGCTGAAGTATTCACGGGCTTTTTCTGTATTCCCCTTTGAATAGCTCAATTGCCCCATGGAAAGATAAAGTTTCTCTTTCGGCCCAAATGCCGGATTTGCCTCTAAAAGCCCGTAGATCTCTTCTGCCTGCGGCCCTTCACCCCGGCTGAGATGTATATTTCCCAGCATAAATGCGGCTTCCAGGTTCCATTGAGTTTCAAGGGGTGTTTTGCTTCCGCCGGCTTCCTTTAAATAGTTTTCAGCTGCGGCAATATCTTTTTTCTGCAGATAATAGTATTCTCCCAACGCCAAAGCTAATTCTTCATTATAGTCCTTGATCAGCCTGCTGTTTACCTTTTTCAGGGAAAGAGCTTCTTCAATGCGGTTTAAATGGGTCATGGCAACGATGCGCCGGCTGACAGCATAGGCATCCGATCCGGGAAAAAGCTCTAAAATATCACGCCAACGCTCCTGTTCAGCCAAGACCTGAAAGATCCTTCTTTGAATGTCTTTGTCCCTGGCCTGGCGCAAAAGCGTCATCGCCGACCCGTCTAATCCCAGCCTTAGACAAGCCAGCCCTTTTACGGCCGCCAGTTCACCTTTTTGTGCTGTGATCTGGGCACACACATCTCCGGCTGTCTCTTTACGCCCGGCCAAGATCAAGGCATCCAAATAAAGACTCATAATACGGGGATCGTTATAATACCCCGGCATCCTGTTCAGTACATTATAGATATTAAAAATCGTATCCTCATACCGGGCCTGTTTGAAATTCATCTCCGCCAGCAAAAGACTGGCTTTTACTTTCATCTCAAAGGGTCGGGTAATATTGAGAAGCAGGTTTTCCGCCTCTGCAGACCGTCCTGTTTTGTAGTAGATATCCGCTAAATAGAAAGAAATATTCGCCTCATCCTCCGGTTTTTCGCTCGGAAGTCTTTTGAAAAGCGATTCGGCCTCCCCGAAGTCCGAGCGGTAGTAGGCCTTAAGAGCAAGAGCATAATCAGCTGTCGGAGTCCCTGATATGCTTTCAGGGAGAGCCGGATCTTTTAAAGCCGCTGTCTTATCCTCCCGGATAAGGAAATCAATGTAGGCCCGGGCTGTCGCTTCATCTGTTGAAGCCGGAAAAAGGGAGAAGGCAAAAAGAAAATCCTCTTCCTCCAGCTGATTTTCCATATCGTAGTAGACCAGGACATCCGCATAGATCTCCGGAGCCGAAGGATATTCTTTATGTCGGATGAAGAAGTCAGCGGCCTGCTTCTTTGTAGCATTGCCTGTCATCAGGGCATAGGCTCCTGCACGCAGGGCCTTCTCATCCCGGACTCCGGCTTTCGTGTAATAGTCGTAAGCCTGCTCAAACTGTTTCATCTCATAAAAGATATCGCCTCGCTTTTTAAGAAGTTCCTTTTCAGGAAGAGGAGAGGCCATCTGCTGCTCCAGTAAAGCATCGAGAGCCGCAAGCCCCTTTTCTGTATCCGTCATGATATAGTGTTCCAGGTAGCGGATCCGTTTTGCAGCACGGTCGGATAACAATGAAAAGGGAAAACGTTCCTGGATCGTCTGATAAGTATAAACAGCCCGGTCATGCCGTTTTATCTTTTCATAGCAATACCCCGTCTCATAAAGGGATTTGTCACCGTAGCCTTCGGCATTGAAGCTGTTGCGCTCATAAGCGGCAATGGCCCGCTCATAGTCCTTCATTTCATAGGCATAGAGATGCCCTACACGGTAAACCAGCCAGGGGACTTCCGGGTCTCCGGGGTATGCGCTGACATAGTCCAATAAAGCGTGGACGGCATAAGCATAAAAGTTCCCTCTTTCGAAGGATTCCGCCTGTTCCAGAAAAACTCGTTTGACATCAGCGTCCCGGCCCCGGGACTCATAATAGCCGACAAGGTCACCGTAAAGAGAGCGGATCTTATCGGTATCCCAGCTCCCCTCGTCTTTTTTCTCCATGGATAGAGCCAATCGGATGATTTCCGGATAGAGAGGGCTTTCAGGATAGGTTTTCAGAAAATAATCGATCTCTTTTGCGGCTTCATTGATGCGTTTTAATTGGAAAAGCGCTTCAGCTTTGCCCTGCAGGGCATCATCAGCCGCAGAGCTGTTGGGGTTTTTCTCTAAAAGTGTGCTAAAGGCCGTGACCGCTTCCGCATAGGCTCCCCGCCGCATAAAGACCAAGCCTCTTCCGTATAACGCTTTTTCGTAATAAGGGCTTTGGGGATATTTGTTCATTAACGACTGGTATTCTTTTAAGGCTGTGCTGTAATCCCGCAGTCCGAAAGCGATCTCCCCTTTATACCAAGACCATAGGCCCGGCTCCATATCCTGCTCAGAGAGTTTTTCCCAATACCCTTTTGCTTTTTCCATCTCATTCCGTTCAAAATGGTATTTTAAAAGCGAGTGATAAGCCTTCTTTAAATTGCTCCCACGCGGGTTCAGGTTAATGATCTCCTTCATAGCCTGAAGATACTTCTCTCCTTTATCCGCTGCTTTATAAAGATCCGCTGCAAGAAAAAGGCTTTCTGTATAAAAAGAAGCATCCCTGTAAAAGCGGCGGATCTGCTCCACGGCATCTAAAGCTTGTACGTTCATCCCGCTTTTTCTCAGTGCTGATGCGATAAAAAAGAGAATGTCCCCCATGTGGGAGCTTTTTTTGTACCGCTGAATAAAACGGTTCCCTTCGGTCAAGACCATATTCGTCTTACCTAATTGATGATAAGAAGCGATAAGCCGTTGATAAGCGCTTTCCACCCTGCGGTCCTGAGGATTTTCATTGATAAATGTCTTGTATTCTTCCACGGCGAGATCAAAATAACCGTCCTGATAAAGTTTTTCAGCATAATCGTAACCTCCGATAACACTGAAAAGGGGCTGCACGCCCCATAAGATTAAGAGCAGGAAAAGGGCAGCATGTTTATAAAGAGGCTTCATTGAAGGCTCCTTTCTCTTTAGACAAAGGCGAAGTAAAGGTTATACAGGATACCGGGCAGGCCGGCAGACAATCTCCGCAGCGGATACATTCAGCCGAAGCCGGATGTTCGCTGATATTGATATCAACAGGGCAAACCTTTCTGCAGGCATCGCACGATATACAGGTATTCATATCCACATGTATTGAAAACAAGCTGAATTTATTAAAAAATCCCAGAAAAGCACCCAAAGGGCAAGCCGTGCGGCAGAAGAAACGGGGAATGACAAGAGAAAAAGCGCTAAAAAAGAGCAAAAGCCCTAATTTCCAAAAATAAATGAATCCCAATGGGATACCTAAAGACCAGACAAGTGTAAGCCCGCCTTGCAACGTCCCGGCCGGGCAAATTAAAGTGCAGAAAGCCGGCTTCGAAAGAAGTAAGGGGAGAAGAACAACAAAGAGGAAAAGAATGACATATTTCATTTTTGTCCATATACGGGGCAATTTCAGGGATTTTTTCGTTGTTTTTTTTAAAAGATCCTGATAGAAGCCGAAAGGACAGAGATGCCCGCAGACCCATCGCCCGGCCAGGATCCCGGCACTGCCCACTATCCCCAAGACCATAAGGGAAAGATGCCGTGCATTGCTGTAGATCATGTATTGGAGGCTGCCCAAAGGGCAGGATGTCAAGGCGCCGGGGCAGGAATAGCAATTCAATACCGGAAGGCATAAGCCCTTCGCGGCTCCCTGGTAGGGATGTGCCTCAAGGAATCCTTTCAAATGAGCATTGATTCCCAATGAAAAGAGCAGCTGATGCCAAAACCGTTTTTTTAAAAATGCAAAAAGGCCCATTTTATCCGATCCCTATACATCCGAAACAGATAAGGCTGCCATTATTTTTGATCAGCGCCCACTCTCCCGTAACCAGCCCTGCTGCAATAAGCAGCAGCATCATAATCAGAACGATCATGGCAAAGTACTTATTTCTTTTTTTCATTCAAAACTCCTTCGACGATCTCCAAAGTCTGCCTGGCCGCAGCCACGTCATGAGCCCTTATAACATCAGCCCCGTTTATTAAAGACAATGTATGGGCCGCAATAGTTCCCCACAACCGGCCTTCCGGATCTTTTCCGGTAAGCCGGCCGATAAAGGACTTCCGGGACAACCCCATGACAACAGGATATCCCAGGCTTTTAAGCTCCCTTAAACGTCTTATGATCTCAGCATTATCCTCTGTTCGTTTCCCAAACCCGATACCCGGGTCGATCAGTACGGATTCTCCCAAAATGCCCGCCCGAAGGGCCGCGTCGCTTCGTTCCTTCAAAAAGGCGAAGATCTCTGCCATCAGGTCTTCATAGGAGGGCTCCTTTTGCATTGTTTCCGGAGTCCCCTTCATATGCATAAGAATAACGGCTGAATGAGCAGAAGCGACAGCCTCCGCCATGGACGCATCAGATGTCAGGGCAGAGACATCGTTGATCATGTCCGCTCCGGCATCCAGAGAACGACGGGCTACTTCGCTTTTTCTGGTATCCACTGAGATAAGGATCTCTGAATCCAGCCGGCGGACAAGAGTGAGAGCCCCTTCGATCCGTTCCCACTCTTCATCAGGGGAGACTTCCCGGCTTCCGGGCCTGGTCGATTCTCCTCCAATATCAATAATGCGGGCTCCTTCTTCAAGCATGGATTCCACCCGCTTATCCAACTCCTGCTGTTCACTGTAATATCCGCCGTCATAAAAAGAATCCGGAGTCCTGTTTAATATCCCCATAATCACCGGTGAACTCAAATCAACCACTTTATCCCGGGCCCGGATCATACGGGGCGGTTCAAGAGGAGAGATCAAAGCCTCTGCAACCTCTTTTAACCCGAAGGGCTGCTCTTTCAATTTTTCGCTTAATTTCTCCAAAGTCCGCTGTGTCCCTATGACAATGATATCGGTCTTGTCGGGGCGTCCGGAAATAGCAGAGCGTGGCAGGACACAATCAGCTCCGACACTCAGGGCATCCTGTTTGATGATATTTGCTGCTTCAATGCGGCAAGCGTCTATTTTAATCAAAAGGGTTTCTTTTTTCTGTTGAAAAATGCCCAGGGCATACGAGTCGACTCCGATACGCTTCATCTCTTTTTCAAAATCCCCGGCCGAGGGATATAAACGTCTTATCCTGTCCTTCATCTTACTCCTCTTCATGTCCATAAAATATTTCGGGATGGCAGGGGATACAGCCCCCCCATTCTATCGTTCCCTCCCGGCTCTGTCAACGGAAATATCCCCTCTCTCAGCACCCAGAACTCTCACGTCAAAAGGGTCTAACAACAGAGTGTCCGGGTGATGCCCATGTGTTCCCGGATAAAGTTCATACCTATATTTCCGGCTGCCCAAAGAAGAAAGAGAGAGCCTTTGGGGTTTATCTGTGATATTAATAAAACAATAGAGGCGCGCTTTACCTTTGCCCCGGATGACCGTAAACACGGAGTCCCCCGTATCGGGATAAACGGCCGGAGCATGAGGCGAAAAAGCCTTAAAATTCCGGCGAAAACGGAGCAGGCGGGCATAGCCGCTGAATATTTTGGATTGAAAGCCTTCCTCTCCCGCAATGATTTTGCAAACTTCCTCGAAAGACGATTTGTACCTGTTGATAGCCCGGGCCTTGCCTTTGGCCTTGACTCCCTCGTTCCAATTCTCTATCCCAAAAAGACTGTTGACATAGACAGCGGGGATTCCCGGCAAAAAAAGCATCAGGGCCTGAGACGCCAGGAAAGCTTTCACACGCAGCTCTTCATTTTTAAGCCCGGCTGTGACGGCATCAAGAAAAGTGATGTTCAATTCATATGGACAAGGCCCCTTTTGAGGATCATCCCGGTAAGAGACGGCCCCGCCGGCTTCCTCCGTCTTTGCAACGACAGCATCCAATTCTTCTTTGCTTATGTAACCTTCCAGGGGACGTACTCCGATGCCGTCATGGGAAGCCGTAAAATTTAAAAAAGCGCATTGTCTTGTGGGAGTTTTTAAGGTCCGGGCCCAATGACGGAGTTTTGATGCGTTTTGATATAAAAAAGCATAGAACGTCAACGGGGGCAGAGGGAAATTGTAGATGACTTGAGCTTCATCCCGGCCGTTTCCAAAATAAGAAATATTCTCTTTATGCGGAACATTGGTTTCCGTCACAAGCAGGAACCCCGGAGCCCGAGCTGTTGTAAAAAGCCGAAAGAGTTTTATGATCTGATGGGTTTCATCCAGGTGAATCGAAGGCGTGCCGTGTTTTTTCCACAAAAACCCTACGGCATCCAGCCTCAGGGCCTCGATTCCCCGATCCATGTAGAGGGCGATGATCTCCAGCATTTTCATCAAAACGCGGGGATTGGCATAGTTGAGGTCGACCTGATCGGCGCTGAATGTCGTCCACAGCCAGACTTTTGTCCCGTCTTTTTTCATAAAAGGCGACAAAAGCGGCAGCGCCCTGGGGCGGATAACAGCACTGAGATCCGTTTGAGGATCCATTTCAATAAAAAAATCATCATACTCCCGATTGCCGGCCAAATATTCTTTCACCCAGGGACTTTGGGCAGATACATGGTTTAAGACCAGATCCCCCATAAGGCCGAGCTCGCGGCTGATCTCTTGAATATGGCCCCAAGTGCCGAGTTGGGGGTCCACTTTTTCATAATCGATAACGGCAAAACCGTCATCCGATGAATAGGGAAAAAAAGGCAGCAGATGGGCCAGAGAAAAAAGGGGCCGAAAAAAAGAAGAGGCCGCTTCCCTGAAGACCTCCAGCGGGGGCCGTCCGGGGTCATTAAGAGAGTCCGCATAGGTGATCAGCCAACAGTCCTCTGAAGTAAAGCGCCGGGTTCGCTTTTCTTTGTTTTCCCCCTCTTTGATCAGCTTCTCCATGCATAAGAGAATCTCCCTCCGGCTGCCTTCCGGATACAGGGGAGATAGAAGAGTGTCGGCCTTTTTTTTCCAGTTCATCATCTCTATTAAACTACCTGATTTTCCCCTTTTATGCAAGGTTCTTGCTTTTTTTTTATTCCTTCTGTATGATATTTTTATGACATGCGTATCTTCTTTCCCCCCGCTTATGACATTAAAAAGCCTGACTCAGGCTCGATTCCTGGACCGCCCGAACCGTTTTACCGTCATCGCCCGGATCGGCAGCGGGGACGAGACGGCTCATCTTCATGACCCCGGACGGCTAAAAGAGCTTCTTTTCAAAGGGAACACACTGCTCCTTCGCAAAGCCTCTCCGGGGATTAAGCGTAAAACATCATGGGATGTCATTGCCGCGGCTTCAGGGAAAAAATGGGTGATCATCAATTCTTCTCTTCACCGGGCTTTAGGAATAAACCTTTTTTCCTCCGGCTACAGTCCTTTGGGGCCTCTTTTTTCCCTGAAAAGTGAAGTGAAAACAGAAAACGGGCGATTGGACTTTTATGCCCGGACACCGGCAGGTGATCTCTGGATAGAGACCAAAGGATGCACATTATTCGTCGACAATCATGCCCTTTTCCCCGATGCCCCCACAGCACGGGGAAGCCGCCATGTTCAGGAACTGATCTCTTTTCGTCAAAAGGGATTCAGGGCGGCTCTCGTGTTTTTTATTTTTTCTTCGCAAGCATCAGATTTCGCCCCCTTTACAGAACGCGACCCTCTTTTTTCGGATATGCTTTATGAGGCGGCCGCGCAAGGAGTCGAAATCTATCCGCTCCTCATGGATTTTGACGGAACACATATCCGTTATATAGACAGCGTCTCACTGGTCCCCTTAGAAGAAAGGAGTAAATATGAAATATAATCATTTAGGGAAAAGCGGACTGAAAGTCAGCGAGATCTCATTTGGCTCCTGGATCACTTTCGGCAAGCAGACAGATCTGGTCAGCGCCGGAAAACTGATGAAAAACGCCTTTGACCGGGGAATCAACTTTTTTGATAATGCCGAAGCCTATGCCCGGGGGCTGTCCGAATTGATCATGGGAGAGATCTTAAGGAGTTTCAGACGGGAAGACCTTGTTCTCTCCACAAAAATCTACTGGGGTGGAGAAGGCCCCAATCAAACGGGGCTCTCCCGTAAACACTTGATTGAAGGGACGAAAAACTCTTTACGGCGTCTGCAGCTGGAATATGTGGATCTGCTTTTCTGCCATCGTCCTGACCCGGAGACCCCCATTGAAGAGACTGTCCTGGCCATGGACAGCCTTGTCCGGGGCGGCCAGGCCCTTTACTGGGGAACATCAGAATGGAGCGCATCCTCCCTGGAGGAAGCTTTTCAGATCTGTCGCGAACTGAACTGTATTCCCCCCTCAATGGAACAGCCCCAATACAACATGCTCGTCAGAGACCGCTTTGAGAAAGAATACGCGTCGCTTTATGAAAAACACCACATCGGGACTACCACATGGAGTCCCTTAGCTTCAGGGATATTGACGGGCAAATATAACAGCGGCATCCCGTCCGAAAGCCGGCTGGCGCTCAATCCCGCCTTGCGTCAAAGCCTCGAAGATTCCGGACTGCTTTCTGAAACATCTCTGGAAAAAGTCAAAGAACTGACTGCTCTCGCAGAAGACCTGGGGGGAAGTATGGCCCAGCTGGCGATTGCATGGATTCTCAAAAACCCCCATGTCAGTACAGTCATCACAGGAGCAACATCAGAAAAACAGCTGGATGAAAACATTAATGCACTGTATCTAAAAGAAAAACTGGATAGCGATACGATGAAAACAATCGAAACTATTTTAACAAGGGAGGAATCATGAAACGGATAATCACTTATTCAGCTTTTATTCTCCTCATCGCCTTAAGCGCCTGTTCAAAACAAGATCTGGCATCTGTGGGCGACCGAGTGATCACAGAGGGAGAATTGAACAGACAGATGATGAGAATGGACCCTGAAGTCCTGCAACGCCTCGGCGAAAATGAACTCAAAAAGATCCTTTTGGAGCGTATGATTGAAAATGAGCTTCTCTATCAGGATCTGCTGAATCAAAAATATGATGCCGGCGAAGAGATCGCCGCACGTTGGGAAGAGATCAAACCGGATGTGGAGATGACCTACTTCGTCAATGAGTACATCCGTTTTGAAGCCCCTCTTTCTTCAAAAAAACTGAAGGCGGCTTATGAAGAACGCATTGATCAGTTTACGACTCCTGAAAAAGTTAAAGCCAGCCATATTCTGGTCAGCACAGGAGAAAAGAGAAGCGTGGAATCAGCCCGGGCACAAATCGAAGAGATTCAAAAAAAACGGAAGGCAAAGGAAAAAACTTTCTCAGAATTGGCTAAAGAATATTCCGAATGCCCCAGCAGCAGCCGCGGCGGTGATCTGGGATGGTTTTCCCGGGGGCAGATGGTTCCTTCCTTTGAAGAAGCAGCTTTCAGTATGAAAAAGGGAGATATCTCAACTGAGCCGGTCCTCACCCAATTCGGACTTCATCTTATTCAAATCACGGACAGACAAGCTGAAGGAAAGATCCCCTTTAAGGAAGCTCAGTTTAAGCTGAAGGAAGATGTTTACAACACGATCCTTAAAGAAGAGTATAAAATCGCTGTCTATCCCGAAAAAGCTTCTCTGAAGCCTTCAACTGATATTGTGGGTGAAATCCAAAGCATTTCCTACAAATACACAAACGAAGCCTTCCTCAATGACCTTTCCCGATGGATGAATCAGAAGACCATGGAAATGCTTTTCAAAAATGCCGACGCCCTCTACGGGACGATCAATGATCTGATCATCCGCAAGGCTTACCGCTCCGTGATCGATGAGAAGGCATTGCATGAAAACGAAAATTATCATCGTTTTATGGAACAAGGGAAGCGGCAATTTTTAGTACAGAATTATCTTGAAGAGATGTTTTTTAAGGATATTAAGACTACTCCTGAAGAAATGCGCAATTTTTATGAAAATAATCCTGAATTGATGCAAAATTTAGCCCGCCAATACGGAGAACGTTTTCTGAAAGACGCTCCTTTCAGACACTCTAAAGAAAAAGAGTTTTTCCCCTATCTGGAACAGGAGATCGTAAACACAAAGAAAGAACAGATCTATCATCAATACATCAATACGCTAAAAAATAAATATCCTGTTGAAGTCCTTGCATCATTCGACTGAAATCAACGGGCCCCGGAACTTGTTATTCCGGGGCTTTTTCTCTTTTTCATCAGCCCTTTTATCCATCTGGCTGCCCCATATCCTGCGGAAGCGACAATAATAATCGTTGCTCCGGAGGGAAGATTCAACGCAAAAGCCAGGGTCAGGCCTATAATGTTAAAAAACACAGCGAAAAAAGCGGCTAAAATCATCATCGAAGAGAGCCTTTTGCTGAACAAATTTGCAGCCGAAGCCGGCAAAGCCAGTAACGCTATGACCAGAACCAACCCGACAATTCTGGTCAGCAAAACAATAGCCACCGCGATGACAGCTAAAAAGAGAAAGGCCATAAGATTAACAGGCAGCCCTCTCATGGCTGCATATTCTTCATCGAAAGAGACATAAAGAATATGACGGCGGAAAAGAAGCACCGCTCCTGTCAAAATCAGATCCAGTATTCCCAAAGCCCAAAGGTTTCCCGGTGTTACAATAAGAATATTCCCGAAAAGATATGAAATGAGATCGACAGTATAACCCGGGGTCAATGAAAGGAACAGAATACCCAAAGCCATTCCCAAAGACCACAAAGAGGCTATAACCGTATCTTCTCTTTCTTTCATGCGGTTTTTGGCAAAGACAAGGACCAGCACAAAAAGAAGGGCTGCTGCAAAAGCGCCCCACATGGGGTCAAAGGAGAGAAAAACAGCTAAACCGATGCCTCCGAGAACCGCATGGGCCAGCCCCCCGCTCATGACAGCCAGGCGCCTCGTCACCACAAAGGTTCCGGTTATCCCTGCGGCAACTCCCGATAATATCGCTGCAGTCAGGGAGAAAAGATAAATACCGGTCAAATGGTTCATGACTTCTCCTTTACAACCCGCACTGGTGGCGGATTTGAGTCACTTTATGGCCGTAAGGGGAAAACCCTTCCGAATCATCAGCGACTTCATCAAGGCGATGACAGGCAGAGCGTCTGTTCAGGCAGATCACTTTGTTTACATAAGAGGAGACGAAAGCCATGTCATGAGTGACCAGGAGAATCGTCATCTGTTTATTCATCTCTTTCAGTAAATCATAAATATCTTCCTCAACAGAGATGTCGACGCTGGATGTAGGCTCATCAAGGATCAACAGCTCCGGAGAAGATATGAGGGCTCTGGCTAAAAGGGTCCTCTGTTTTTGTCCCCCCGAAAGGTCGCTGAAACGCTTTTTTCCCAAAGAAACGATCTCCAGCTTTTCCATGATCTCTTCCGCTTTTTTAAGATACTCTTTTTTCCAGGACGGACCCAGCAAATTTTTGTGAAAGATCCCCTGGAGAGTGACATCAAGGACCGTAATGGGAAAGTCAGGGTCAAACCCGCTGAATTGGGGGACATAACCAATACGAGGGCCGGCTTTTTGTGGAGAAATCCCGAATACAGAGAGATCCCCCTTCGCCGGAGAAAGAAGTCCGGTCAGTAATTTCACAAACGTCGTCTTCCCTCCCCCGTTAGGCCCTACAAGGGCGGCAAAATCATTTTCTTCCAGAGAGAGGGTGATCTCTTCCAGGATATATTCCTCTTCATAGGCAAACCAAACGCCGCGGCTTTCTACAACACTTTTTTTCATGGGGCGCCCCTTTTTGAAACGGCCCGGGCCGCTTCACGTAAAAGCTCCGGATAATCTCTTCCCAAAGGCTCAAGAAGAATAACATCGGCCTCTAACGCTTTTGCAATAGCCTTGGCAGCATGAGCGCTGAACTCCTTCTGTATGATGACAGACTTGACCCCTTTGCTTCTCAGCAATGCGACCAAAGACGTCATTTCACGGGGGGCCGGTTCTCTCCCTGCAATTTCAATAGGAATCTGCACTAAGCCGAATTCATCACAAAAATAACCCCATGAAGGATGAAAGACAGCAAAAGGCTGCGGCTCTCCCTCATCCAATATGACACGGATCTCTTTTTGAAGCAGTGTGAGCTCGTAGAGGAGAGTATCTCTCCTTTCTTTGTATGATGAAGCCTTTTCGGGATCATCTTGGATTAAAGCCTCGGCTATGTTTTTAACCATCTGTTTTGCCAGCCGGGGACTCAGCCAGACATGGGGATCTTTCAGGCCATGCCCATGCCCCTCTTCATGTTTCTTATCCTTAGGAAAAATATCATGGGCCGTCTCAACAGCCCGCTTCCGGATCCCTGCTGTGGTATCCACGACCGATAAAGAAGGAAACCGACTTTTGAGCCGGGGAACCCAGGCTTCTTCGAATGGAACACCCACCGTAAAAAAGAAACGGGCTTCAGACAATTTTTGCACCTGTCGGGGGCGGGGTTCGTAAGTGGCCGGGCTTTCACCGGCACGGACCATAATTTCGATTTGGAATCTCTCGCCGGCAAGCTTTTCCAAAAAATAGGCTTGGGAAGGAATACTCACAAAGATTACAGGCTTTTGCTTCTGTAAATCTTTCTGGCCGGAACAGGCGGTTATCAGCAATAAAACCGCTATTGCCGTGAATACTTTTCGTATCATGTTTTTTGCCTTTCCCTTTTTGCCCTGGCACGGGCGCATGTCGGGCACAGCCCTCTGAAAAGAAGCTTATGGCTGAGAATCATATAGGAAAAGGCTTCTTTCAGCTCTTTTTCCAAGACAGACGAGGGGCAACGGGTAAAAGTTATGATTTCATGACAATCCTGACAAACAAGGAAATGGCCGTTTTTTTTGCCGCTGTAATAATGCTTTTTAGCTCGGAAAAAGGTCACACTGTTGACCCTCCCCGACATCTCAAGCCTTTTTAACGCTCTGTAGACGGTGGAGAGATCCGGCCTTTCCGGAATCCGTTCCGCCAGCTCCCCGGCATCCAAAGCTTTATCCTCTTTGTCAAGGATCTTCTCAATAGCATCATCTGTCATGGCGGCATGTTTCAAAGCAACTCCTTTGCGCAAATCATTTGCATAATCGTATCAAAAAAAAGACCTCATGTCAAGAAAAGGCTCTTCTTGAATCTCCTTACTCGTTGTGATAGAATAGGCCTATGATAGCAGCTTATTATCAATTCAGCCCCAAAACAGGTAAAGCCGGCCAAAATATCGCTTCTGTCCTGAAGGCCGTCGAAAAAAATGATTTTGATCTTTTGGTGCTTCCTGAATTGTGTACAACCGGTTACGGGCTGACTCAAGAAGAAAGCCGGCAGTGGAGTGAACCGGTACCTGACGGGCCCACGACCAAAGCCTTTCTGGACTATTCCCGTTCACGGCAATGCACCATTGTCTGGGGAATGGCTGAGCGTGAAGGCTGTCATGTCTACAACAGCGCTGTCCTTGTCCACAAAGGGTATTATCTCGGTAAATACAGGAAGATCCATCTTTTCCTGAATGAAAAAGACATCTTTACCCCCGGAAACCTCCCTTTCACTGTCTGGGAAGTCGAAGGCGTAAAGATCGGACTGATGATTTGTTTTGATTGGGCTTTCCCTGAAGCAGCCCGCACTTTAGGCGCCCGCGGAGCCCAGGTTATCGCTCATCCCTCCAACCTGGTTTTGCCCTTATGTCAAAAGGCGATGCCGATCAGAGCTTTGGAAAACCGCATTTTTACAATAACGGCAAACCGTTGCGGCCGGGAGCGGGGCCTCTCCTTTACCGGAAAAAGCCTCATCTGCGCCCCTGACGGCAGCGTCCTCTCCCGGGCTTCAAAACAGGCGGCTTTCGGTTATGCCGTTCTTGACCCCCGTGAAGCTTTAAATAAGTCACTGACACCCCGCAACTCCGTTTTTGAAGACCGCAGGCCTTCATTTTATCTCTGAAAGGAGCCTTTATGGAAAATCGGAGTATTTACGACCAACGTCTTACCGAGATGTTGGATAAAGTCGCCGATGAGATTAAAAATTACTCCATCGGTTTTATCAGCCATATTAAGAAACTGGCAGAAATCGGCATCTCTCTGACATCAGAAAAAAATGTCAATAAGATCCTGGAAATGATCGTGGAAGAAGCCAAAAACTTTACCAATGCTGATGCCGGCACTCTTTATTCCGTAGAAGGAGATATTCTTATTTTCGAAATCCTCTATAATGACACTTTAGGGGTCAAACAAGGCGGAACCACGGGAACCCCCATCAAACTCCCGCCTGTACCCATTCACAAGCAGAATGTCTCGGGGTATGTGGCTAAAACAGGAGAGATCATCAATATCCCCGATGTCTATGAAGACAATACTTTTGATTTTACCGGACCTAAAAAATATGATGCCCAGACAGGTTATCGCTCGCAATCCTTTTTGGTCGTCCCCTTGAGAGATCATGAAAACACCATTATCGGAGTCCTGCAGCTTCTTAACGCCAAGAACAAAGATACCGGAGAAGTCATTCCGTTTGCTCCTGAATATGAGGACATCATCTATTCCCTGGCCTCTCAGGCCGCTGTCGCCATCACCAACGCCCGGCTGATCAAAGACATTGAGACCATGCTGAATTCTTTCGTCAAAGTCATGGCCACCGCCATCGATGAAAGGACACCCTACAACAAAGAACATACAGCCCGGGTCGCCTGCTATACTGTGGCATTGGCTTCTCAGATCAACGAGATCGCCGAAGGCCCTTATAAAGACATTTACTTTACCGAAGAAAAACTGGCCGAATTGAATATGGCCGCATGGCTTCATGATGTGGGAAAAGTCACTACTCCTGAAATCGTCATGGACAAATCCACAAAATTAGAATGCAAGATGGACCGGCTGGAACTCATTCTTCAGCGAATCGAGCTGATCCGTAAAGAATCCAAAATCATGGAATTGTCGGGATCGTCAGACAAAAAAGCGAATAGCGCCTTTGAAAAAAAACTCTCCCAATACGAAAATTTTATAAAAAAGGCCAATAATCCCGGGGAATCCCTAAATGAAAGAGACTTACAGCTCCTGGAAGAGCTTCGCGCTTTCCGCTTCAAGGGGCATGAGGGGGAAAAGCTCTGCATCATTACCGAAGAAGAGTATGAAAACCTTTCCATTGCGCGGGGGACATTGAACCCCCGTGAGCGGACGATCATGGAAAATCATGTTATGGTTACAGAAAAACTCCTTTCCAATATGCCGTTCATCAAAAAATACAAGAATGTACCCGAGATCGCCGCCGCTCATCACGAAAAGATCAACGGAAAGGGATATCCTCACAAGCTCAAAAATGAAGAAATTCCTGTCGGCGGAAAGATCATGGCCATTGCCGATCTTTTTGATGCTCTCACCGCCAGTGACAGGCCCTACAAAAAAGCCATGACAGACGAAGAGGCCTTTGTTATATTGGACAAGGCTGCTGAAAACAATGAAATCGACAAGGATCTGCTCACGATTTTCCGGGACAGTAAAATATACGCCACGGATACACATAAGAAAGGAGTCTTTGAAACATGATTGACAACATCGCTCTTATTCCCCTCCAGATACTGGCCCTTCTCTATGCCATCGTCATCCATGAATGGGCCCACGGATATGCCGCTTATAAGATGGGAGACAACACAGCCTATGCCATGGGGCGGCTTACCCTCAACCCGATACGTCATATGGATCTCTTCGGGACGGTCCTTCTTCCCCTTTTACTGATCGTCACACGCTCCCCGATTCTTTTCGGGTGGGCCAAACCCGTTCCTGTCAACCCGAATAATTTCAGGGATTACAGAAAAGGAGAAGTCATCGTCTCATTGGCAGGAATCACAGCCAATATCATCTCCGCATTGGTCTTTACCGCTTTTGCCTTTTTACTCCGCCCCTTTTCATCGCAGGCTTTCTCCCGTCCGATGATTTTTTTCTTTATCATTGCTTCTGTGATCAATGTCGTCCTCTTCGCTTTTAACCTTATTCCCATCCCTCCCCTGGACGGCTCTCATATCCTTATGCTTCTTCTGCCCCCGAAACAAGCCCTTCTTTACCAACGGATCGCTCCCTACGGGTTTTTTATCATCATCGGGCTTCTCTTTCTCGGAATCATCGATGTCTATCTGAGATCGGTTTTAAGCCTCTATTTTCTCATTACCGGGCTTCCCCTTAGTTTTTAAGGAGAAAAATGGATTCTTTGGCGAGACTCATAAACTTCACGGAGACGGGTTTACATTTTCCCGGCCCCTTCCATCGTGACCCCGACGGTAAACTCTTTCTTCTTTTTGATGTCCCTCCGGAAGGGGTTCAGCCCTTGATCGACGGTAAAATCGCCGTGGGGGGCCTGAAAAGCACTTCAGATCTCATCCGCATCGCATTGACAGTTCATCAGGGAAGCGCTCCTGCGCTTCTTCTGGAAGAACCACTTTCCCTTTCGCATTATGGAAAGGAAATTGAAGAGTTCTTGACACAAGAGAGTCAATATTTAGCCTTTTTCTACCGAGCCGAAAAAAAACGGTTTTTTGTTCTGGCAAAAAAGATCACATTAGATACAGGTTTAAAAAAAAGCCTTCTTTCTATGAAAGAGAGTTCTTTTCCGGCTATTCATCAAGTCCCCCTTTCCCAATGGGATTTGGAATCCTATATCCCCCTATCCTACACCCTTTACCGCCTTCAGGGAGACCTGACGGAAAGCCCCTCTCTCCTTCACTCTCTTCGGGAACCGGTTCTCTTCAGCAGCCCTTTCGCCCTGTGGACAGGATTGGACAGCGAAGGCTCTTTTTTACTCTCTAATATTCCTTTGTCCCGGCTGACTGTCCAAAAAGAAAATATTTCACCCCTGAAAACTGTGGCCCTTCCCTATGCTTTCTCCCGGAATGCCGGAGAGATCTTTCGGATCATCATCGACTCTGACGGATGGAAACGATTAAAAAAACGAGGATGTGCAGAATCCTATGAGAAAAATTACCCTTTCTGGGCTTAGCGCCGTTCTTCTGCTTTTTTTGCTACTCTATACACCAGGATGCTCTCCTCTCAGAAGAAAAGAGCCTCTTCGACCTCTGTACGGCATCGCTTTAGAGATGATCCGGGAGGAGAGGAGAGAGGAAGCGGCCGAACTTCTCGCTTCCGTTACCACCCGGGAACAAGTCTACCCGGCCGCTCTCATACGGGGCCTGGAACTGACAGCCGGAACCGACCATCCCCTTTATGCCCTTTTCCTTTCCCGCCTTTCGACTATCCTTCCCTCTTACCCTTATTTAGATGACTATTACTATTTTTCCCTTATGCGCCAAAAATATCATCAAAAAGAATATGCCTACCTTAAAGAATATCAGGCCTATTTCGACCTGGTTCAGGAAGAGGATCTTTATAAAGAGCTCCTTTTCTATCACTTAGAGGCCCTTCTCGCTCTGGGTGAAGAAGAAGACGCTTTAAAGCAAGCCATAGACCTCTACGGGCGAAGGCTTCAAAAAAAGAGAAGTGAAGCACTGCAAGAAATCTTGTCATCCCTGCTCCTGGATAAGGGAATCGCCCTCCGGGGAGAAGAGTGGCGTATGCTTCCCCGTATTCCTTTGCCTGTATCCAAAGTCAAAAAGTACCTGTCGGCCCATCAGGAAGAATCCCGTTTTTGGTGGGATACCGCCTCGCGTTTTTTCTCTAAAAAAGAGCTGACATCCTTAGGCGGGGATAAAAACGGTTATGTCCTGGCGAAATCCCTTGCAATAAACCCATCTTCCCCGGAAGACAGTGAACGGCTGGCTGAACTGATCACCGATCCTGATCTTTCCTACCCTTCGCCCATAGCTGAACTCTTTCTTTCCCATTTTCCGGCTGATCACCGAGGTCCCTTCTTCTTTACTTTAATTGACCCTGATCAAAGAGAACACTCTTCTATAGCGGTATTCCGTGCGCTGCTTGAAAAGCGGAAATATTCGGCCCTGGAAGAATGGCTTGATTTCTGGACAGACAATGAATTCGACTCCTTTACTTCTACCCATGCGGCGCGCTGTCTATTTTGGAAAAGCTATCTTCTCTTCCAAAGGCAAGGGCTTTCCCCTGCTGTTGAAGAGGGTCTCACGGCCGCTGCCCGGAAAGCACCGCTGAGCTATTATCATTCTAAAGCAGCAGAGCTTTTAAACCTGCCCCTTCTTCATCCCCGCCTTTTTCTCTCTTCCCACAGACAGAAAAACTTTTCAGATAAAAAAATGGAATCTTTACTGGAAGCTTTGGGGGATTACCGGGATCATGACGGAATTCACATGATCCAGCTCTCTCTTGACAATCACCACTTTATGAATCATCTGCCCCTCTTTATGGACCAATATAGAAAACAGCAAAATTATTCATGGATGATCATCAGCAGCCGCTATCTTTGGAATACAGAAGGCCCATCCGTTGAACTGATTTCCTATCTCTACCCTGCAGGATATAAAGATGAGACCCAGTCCTTCAGTGTATTGGAAAAGGCTTCATCCCCGTTAGTCTTTGCCGTTATTCATCAAGAGAGCCGTTTTATACCCATGGCGACATCCCGGGCCGGAGCCATGGGCCTCATGCAGCTTATGCCGGGAACCTTTAGCGGGCTGGAAAAACACATTCGGAAAGCCCGTCTGGAAATGGATGCTTATGATGTCAGGGCCAATATCACCGCCGGCACAGCCTATTTAAAGAATCTTCTCATCCGTTTCGATGAAAAAGAATATGCATTGGCTGCTTACAATGCCGGCCCTCATCGTGTTCAACGCTGGCTGGAAGAATTCGGAGCCCGTCCGCCAGAAGAATTTGCGGAGCTGATTCCTTACTATGAGACACGCGCTTACGTCTTCCGGGTCCTCGCGATGGAAGCCATTTACCGGGAATGCATTCTATAAAATAAGGAGAAATTATGCATTATGATTTTGACCGCGTCCCATCACGCAAAGGAACGGACAGCGTGAAATGGGATGCATTAGGAGATGTTTTCGGCGATAAGGAACTGTTACCGCTTTGGGTCGCTGACATGGATTTTCCGGCTCCTCCCGAGATCACAGAAAATCTGATCAAACGGGCCCGTCATCCTCTTTACGGATATACGTGTAAAACAAGCCGTTATTATGACGCCGTTCAAAGCTGGTTTTCCCGCCGCTTTGACTGGGCTGTTGAAAAAGAAGATATTTTGACCACTCCCGGGATCGTCACGGCACTGGCCCTGGCTGTTGAAGCCTACACGTCACCCGGAGATGAGATCATCATTCAGCCTCCGGTCTATCCCCCTTTCTTTTCGATTGTCAAAGAAGCGGGACGGGAGCTTCTTCTTAATCCGCTGATCTTTAAAGACGGAACTTATGGGATGGATCTTGAGGGATTGGAAAAAATAATCTCCGAAAAAACGAAAATGCTCCTTTTCTGCAGCCCCCATAATCCTGTGGGACGGGTCTGGTCCGAAGCTGAGTTGTCCGCTTTGGGAGATTTCTGCGGCAAACACGGCATCATCATCATCTCTGATGAGATCCACTGCGACATTGTCTTTCCGGAGCATTCCCATCTGCCTCTGCATCGGGTATCCCCCGCATTTTCTTCTTTTACTGTGACATGCACAGCCCCCAGTAAGACCTTTAATATCCCCGGGCTTTACAGTTCCAATATTATCATTACAGATCAAAACCTGCGCAACAGGTTTCAGAAAGTGCAAGAACGCTTTCATATCTCTTCGACCAACATTTTCGCTGCAGAGGGCACAATAGCAGCCTATAATTACGGCGAACCTTGGCTGGAGGCTCTGCTCAGCTATCTTCAGGAAAATCTTTCCCTTTTAAAAGAAAGAATCAGCGCCATGCCCGGCGTCACTTTAGCTGCTCTCCCGGAAGGGACCTATCTGGCCTGGATCGATTTTCGTCCGCTTATTCGCCGGGGAAACGATTGCCACCGCATCGTTTATCAGCAGGCCAAATTGGGTCTCAACGACGGAGCCCAATTCGGCAGAGAAGGTGAAGGTTTTATGCGATTGAACTTTGCCTGTCCCAAAGCCCTTTTAAACCGGGCGTTGGATCAACTGGAAAAGGCCTTGAAAGAAACCCGGTAAGATTAATCGGAGGTCCCCTTTTCCCCCTGAATGATCTTCTGGGCTTCTTCAGCCTTTTTAACCAGCCAACGGCCCATATTCAATGCTGCTCTGGGAGTCACCGCTATTTTTGCAACGACTTCCCGAATAACATCGGCATCTTCTTCAAATTCGACAGGTTGCTCATTCCCGAAAAGATGATGCTCAATATGCTCGATCTCCAGAAGTGTGGGAGTCGATTTTCTGTCGAAATAGATATTAAGCGTCAAAAGGCCGTCAGGAGAGATTCCTCCGAACATCCCGTTGGCGACCGGGGTGACATCAAATTCATCCAGATTTTTATAGGCTATCTTCAGCTTTTTCCCCTCTTCCATTCTTCCTCCTATCCCTTCTGTCGGGACATTTCCCGGCATGTTAAAACCGTGTTGACATAAAGCTAATTTACCATAAAATCTATCTATCGTGAAGGAGGAGTCATGAAAAGCGCATTTTTTATTCGAATGTTCCCGAAGGAGACCCCGATCAAGCTGCTTATTGAACATGCCGCCATATTAGAAGAGATCAGCCGCCTGATCAAACCCCTGATTGAGTCCTGGTTTCAGAATAAGGATATTTACGAGGAGATGAGGTTTATTTCCAAAAGAGAGAGCGATGCCGATGAAATAAAATTTCAGATCCGGAAAATGCTGTCTCAAAGCGTACGAACCCCTTTTGCCGTCAAAGATATTCTGGATTATTTGCATTTACAGGATTCTCTTATCGACCGTTTTGAAGATGTGGCAAAAAAACTTTCTCTCAACAAAGTCGAAGGGCTGGATGATTATATCAAAGAAAAAGTCATGGAGCTGACTGACCAGGTCATTCAATCCATCGACTATTTAGAAGATATGATCCGGGAAGTCCGCAAAGTCATCACTTATTCCTTTCCTTCAAAGCTTCTCAAAAAGGAAGCTAACAGCTATGTCAAAATCGAGGATATTGAGAATAAAGTAGACGATATTTCCATTGAGATCGGCAAATGGATCTACTCGAAGAAGAAAGAGATCAATCCTGTCGACTTGATCTTTTTCCGGGAAATGGTTCTGATTCTTGTCCATATTACTGACAGGGCCGAAAATACAGCTGAATTGCTCAACGCATTTCTGAAATAAAGGAGATGATATGACCATTCTTATCATAGCAGCCGTTATCGGGTTTGTCATGTCTATGGCCATCGGCGCCAATGACGTCGCCAACTCCATGGCTACCGCTGTAGGAGCAAAAGCGATCACCATCAAACAGGCGGTTATCATCGCAGCTCTTTTGGAATTTACCGGAGCTTTTTTCTTCGGAAAGATGGTGACCGAGACCATACGCAAAGGTATTGTCGACCCCTCGCTGATCAAAGAACCTAATATCATGATCGCCGGAGCTTTTGCCGCTTTGGTTGCTGCAGCTCTCTGGGTCTTTATCTCAACCTTCTTTGCCCTGCCCATTTCCACAACCCATGCTGTAGTCGGGGGGATGACGGGATTCGGGATCGTGGCCGTGGGCTGGGGAGCCATCAATTGGGGCAAAATGCTTTTCATAGTCTCCAGCTGGTTTCTCTCTCCGCTTTTGGGAGGAATCCTGGCCTATCTGGTTTTTCGTTTTATCTCCTGGGCGATTTTACATCGTGAATTTCCTCTCACTGCCGCGAGAAAAGTGGGCCCTTTTCTCATCGGCCTGACTTTTTTCATCGTCATGCTGATGTTTTTTTCTAAAGCGCTTCATATGGATATCAATTCCAAACCCCTTCTGTGGTCTTCTCTTTTCGGCGTTGGCGTGATGGTTTTAAGTTTTTTCATCCTGAAAAGAGTCAAACCGAAAAATGACGAATACGGCGCCGTTGAAAGAATCTTCAGGAAAATGCAAGTCGTTACTTCCTGCTACGTCTCCCTTTCCCACGGAGCCAATGATGTGGCTAATGCTATCGGGCCTTTGGCAGCCATTTATGCCGTTGTCACGACAGGAGTCGTCGGTGCCCAGGCGGGAATCCCCAAATATCTTCTGGGCTTAGGCGGCCTGGGTATCGCTTTAGGCGTCGCTGTTTTGGGATACCGGGTCATGCAGACAGTGGGGGATAATATTACAGAATTGAATAATACGCGCGGATTTTCCATTGACTTTTCAACAGCCACCACTGTCTTTTTGGCTTCTGTCTTCGGACTTCCTGTCTCCTCCAGTCATACGGTGGTCGGCTCCATTGTGGGCGTGGGCATGGCCCGCGGCCTGGAAGCGATCAACCTGGATATTATAAAAAAAATCGCCCTCTCCTGGCTTTTGACAGTTCCATTGTCCGCCGTGACGGCGGCTTTATTGTATAAACTTTTCATCGGGTGGTTTTAAGAGTGAGAAGCCGGCTGCGCACCATCAATCTTCCTCAGGAGGAGTGGGATCATTATGTCCTGCCGATCGGTGAGACAACTTTGTCAGGACCGCTCTTTGATTATATGAGCAGCTGCGCCCTGGTCATTGAATGCTGTTGCGGCAAAGGGGAATTCCTTGCAGAAGAAGCAAAAAAACATCCCAATAAACATTTCCTGGGGATCGATTATGCTTATCCGGTGGTCCAGCGGGCTGTAAAACGCGCGCATGCTCATCAACTCGACAATATTCGTTATTTACATACAACGATCGAACAAGCCTTTTCCTTGATTCCCCGGTTTTCAAATTTAGAACGTATTTACATTAATTTTTCCGACCCCTGGCCCAAAAAGCGACATTGGAAAAGAAGAGTCATACAGAAAGAGATTCTGACCATGATTCATCGCATCATGAATGAGCACACGACCCTTTACATCGTTACTGATCACCCGGACTACAAAGATTGGATCCGCGAACAGCTTAAGGCAGTCGGCACCCTTCTCGCACCTGTTTATAATGACTGGGCCGTGAATCATTTGGAGGAATTTCACGAATCAGATTATATGAATAAGGGATTAGCCCGGGGATATACCATTACTTTTTTTTTGGCTCGAAAGATCTGATAACCCATTAAACAAGGAGGTTTTGATGAAATTTAAAAATGTCACTGTCATCGCCAAATCCAATGTCTACGATAACGGCAAAGTCACCAGCCGGACACTTCTTTTTCAAGACGGGACAAAAAAGACACTGGGTATCATGATGCCCGGACGCTATCATTTTAACACGGCCGCTTCTGAGCTTATGGAAGCTCTCGGCGGAACAGCCCGTGTTTTGATCCGGGATACCGATAATTGGATCACGGTCTCGGAAGGGGAATCGTTTTCAGTCCCGGCGGATTCTTCATTTGATATTGAAGTCATAGAACTCTTTGATTATTGTTGTTCTTACAATGTCTGATACACTTTGCGGGGCTTTTTTAATAAAGACCCCGCAATTTCCTTAAAACTCCTTATTGAAAAAACATCTCCCTTCCTTATACTCATTGTATAAAGGAGGCTTTATGCAAAACGAAACGTTGAATCTTCTACTGAATAGAAAATCCGTTCGCGCATTTACAGCGCAAAACCCCGATGAACGAAATGTCAAAGCTCTTACGGATGCCGCCTGCCAGGCCCCTTTTGCTTATCAGGCCTATTCAATACTTTTACGCCGCGATCGTTCAAAGAACCCCTTTCAGGCTCCCCTCTATTTTATTTTCTGCGCTGATCTGTTTAAGCTGGAAAAAATCATTGAAAAGCGGGGTTGGAAAAGATCTATGAATGACATATTTACTCTTCTGCTCTCTTTTCAAGACGCTGCTTATGCAGCCCAAAACCTGGTGGTTGCAGCAGAAAGCCTGGGAATGGGCAGTTGCTATATCGGAGGGGCCCCGTTAGGAGCTTTGTCCCTTAAAACAGAATTTGACCTTCCCGAAAAAGTTTTCCCTCTGGTCGGCCTTTCAGTGGGATATCCCGCCGAAAATCCTCCTGTCAGGCCCCGTTTTCCTCGTTCTTTTACAATAATCGAAGGGAAATACCCCCGCTGGGATGAAAAGAATCTGAACGAAGCCATGGAGAGAATGGATAAAGGGTATCTTGATCAGGATTATTATAAAAAGTCCGGTTATCAGATCCCCCTTCCTCCCGGCAAAGAAGAAAACTATACTTTTGAGACATATTCATGGACAGAACATATTTCACGTAAATTCGGACTTTGGGAAAAATCATCGGAAAGGATCTTAAGCCTTTTCGATCAATGCGGCTTTTTTAAAGATTGCAGTAAAGACGATCATTAAAAAATTGACAAGCCGCTGATTGTCGTAAAACGGTCTAAGGCTTCGATCCCCCGTAGAGAATTACCCCTTTCATTCAGCCCGGGACCCCATGCCGCCATAGAAAAATGGCCCGGTAAAACAGCGACAATGCCGCCCCCTACGCCGCTTTTTGCCGGCAGCCCCACGCGGTAAGCGAATTCCCCTGATTCATTATAAAGCCCTGAAGTCATCATAAGAGAATTGAGGCGTTTTGTCAGCGAGAAGGTCAAAACAGGCTCTTCAAACCTCTGATGGATCCCCTTTTGCGCCAGAAAACGGAAAGCACGAGCTAAATCGATACAGCTCATGGCAATGGAGCAATGGTTGCAATAGAGATTGAGAACATCTTCCACTTCTCCCCCGATATTTCCGAAACTCTTCATAAAATGAGTTAAGGCCGCATTGCGGTGAGCCGCTCTCTTTTCAGACAAAGCCACTCTCTCATCGATCAGTATTGAGTTATTCGCAGAGAGCATTCTGACAAAAGTCAGTATTTTGTCCCGCGGGTCAGGATGGGCCTCCAGAAGCATATCAGCGACAACCAAAGCCCCGGCATTGATAAAGGGATTACGGGGAATCCCTTGCTCATTTTCCAACTGTATCAGCGAATTAAAGGGATGTCCCGAAGGCTCCCTGCCGACCCTGCTCCAGACTTCATTCCCCAATTCACGCAAAGCAAGAGTTAAAGTGAAGACTTTTGAAATACTTTGAATTGAAAACGGGATATCCGCATCTCCGACAGAATAAAGGCCGCCTTTGGTATCTATAAGCGCCATACCGAAATGATCGGTTGAAATTTCAGCCAAAGCGGGAATATAATCGGCCGCGTGCCCCTTTCCGGCTAAAGGGCGCGTCTCTTCACAGACCCTCTCTAAAAGTCCTTGATAGTCTATGGTATCCATATTCACCTGAGCCCTCCTTTACGACTTTTAAACGGCTTCGATTTTAAGGTTTGAAAGCGAAATAAACCGCTAAAATCAAAAACAAAAAAGCAATCCCGTGGTTGATTCGCAAATCCCCTGTTTTAAAAATAACGTGAGCAATGATCATAAAGACAGAAAGAGAAATCGTTTCCTGAAGAATTTTAAGCTGAACCAGAGTAAAGGGGCCCCCATTTTCATTAAACCCGATACGGTTTGCCGGGATTTGAAAAGAGTACTCAAAAAAAGCAATACTCCAGCTGATTACAATAATGAAGAAGAGACTCATCTCTGAAAAAAAGCGAAAGGATTTCATCTTAAGATGACCATACCAAGCAAGGGTCATAAAGACATTGGATATAAAAAGGAGAAGAAGTATCAACAGTGTTTTTTTTATCATCGTTTATCTGCAGAAGAATAAGCGTCTGAATAAATAAATCAAGATATTTGTTTTTTAAATCAGAGGAATCCGACGATAGCGTTCCAAAGCTTCTATGCGTTCCTTCTGATGATCCACAAGGGGCTTCGGATAGGCTGATGCAGAGGCCCGGGATGCTTTTCCCGGAAGAAAAAAGAGAGAAGGATCTACCGTTGCCAGTTCAGGAATCCACTTCTTGACATACTCTCCCCGCGGGTCAAAGCGTTTTTGCTGGAGCCACGGGCTCATCACCCGGAAATAGGGAACGCTGTCACATCCCGTTGACGCCGCCCATTGCCAATTCCCATTATTAGACGCCGGGTCATAATCCTTCAAATGACGGGCAAAATGGCGCTCTCCTTCTCGCCAATGAATATGGAGGTCTTTGACAAGAAAAGAAGCTGCCACCATGCGTACTCTATTATGCATAGATCCCGTCTGAAGAAGTTCCCGCATTCCGGCATCAACCATTGGGAGCCCGGTTTCTCCCCTGCACCAGCGTAAAAACTTTTCACCGGGCTCATCCCAAAGAATCGAGTCATATTTTTCATGGAAACTCCCTGAAAAGACACGGGGGAAATGAAAAGCGATGTGTCCGAAAAAGTCACGCCACAGGAGTTCTGAAAGAAAGGGCTCCGCTTCCCGGAGGCTCCTTTGGGCTTCATGCCATATTTCCCGGGCGGAGAGAGTTCCGAACTTCACATGAGGAGACAGGCCTGAAGTCGCATCTTGAGCCGGGTAGTCTCGAAATCTGCTGTAATTGTCTGAATATAAAAAATTTTCTAATTTTTCAAGGCCGCGCTCACGCCCACCCTCGTTGAGCGTTTCTGTTTTCTTTTCTCTGAGAGTCTTTAACAAAAGGCTTTTTTTCAGAGGCTTTTTTCTATACGATCCCCTGACCGGTTTTTCTGCATCCGGCACTTCACAAGCGAGTGCCTGCCGTTTGAAGGGAGAATAAATCCTGAATGGGCTGCCTGCTTTTGTCAGCACTTCTCCCGGAACATGAAGAAGGCTTTGATGAATTCCGTGAAAAGGGATATGATGCTTTCGGCACAACTGTTCCCACTTCTCTTCTCTCCTCCTGGCAAAGGGGGTGTAATCTCTTTGACAGAAAAGGCCGCCGATATCATACGTCATAAAAATCGACTCCAAGACTTCTTCGGACAAGCCTTCAATAACATTCAGAACTCCTCCTTTTGCAGCAATGTCGCCGAAAAGGGCTTCCAAAGATTCGATCATAAAAGAAAAAGCTTTGCTGCTGAAAAAATCATTAACGACTCCCTGTCGTTGATCCAAAATAAAGAGGGGGATGACGAGATGGTGCTTTCGCAAAGCTTCATTGAGAGCTCTGTTATCCTGCAAACGCAGATCACGAGTAAAAACATAAAGGCCGGGTTTTGCTGCGCTCATACTTTAGCATAGCCGAATTTTCCCTGGCCGGAAAGCCTTTAAAACCTTTTTGCACTTTGATGTGTCTTTTTTACAGGCCCCTTCAAACGAAAGGAAATGTTATGTTAAAACTCTGGTCTCTTATAACGGCTTTTGGGTTGGCTGCATTCCCCGGATTTCCTGCTGAACAAAATTCCTCCTTGTTAAAGGGACGTCTTCTCCTTCCGGGCATTGTCAGTACCGGGCTCTTTGAGCGGGATTTCACCCTCTCTTCGGATGGAAAAGAAATCTATTTTACTGTTATGGGCCCCGGCTTTTCTGTGATTATGACCACTTCCTTTATAAAAGGAAAATGGACTTCTCCGGTCCCGGCTTCTTTTTCAGGACACAGGGAATATTTCGATGCAGAGCCTTTTCTTTCTGATGACGGCCGGCGGCTCTATTTTCTTTCCACCCGCCCCCTTCCGGGAGAATCCGCTCCCTCGGGCTGGGGATATGAAAATATATGGGTGGTCAAAAAGAAAAAGCATGAATGGGGCAAACCTGTCCCTTTGGATAACGCTGTGAACAATGGGGACAATAATTACTGCCCGACACTGTCAAAAGAGGGCGTACTTTTCTTTACCCGATCCCCCAGGGGGGGAAAACGGGAGGCATTCTTATATCAGGCTATCCGGACTTCTGACGGATTATATCTTTCTGAAAGACTGCCTTTTCCCCTCAACAGCCATTCCTTTCAATTCAACAGTTGTGTTGACCCTGAAGGCAATTTTCTTCTCTTTATCTCTTCCGGCCATGAAAAGAACTTCAACATCAATGATATCTGGGCCTCTTTTTACTCCGAAGAAAAGGGGTGGAGCCATCCCGTTAATTTAGGGACTTGTGTCAATTTCCCGGGAGGCAACGCTGTTTCTGTCTCCCTTACCCCTGACGGTAAAACAATTGTCTTTGCTTCCCGCTTTTTAAACACAGAACAGATCCCTCCAGTTTTGACCTATGAAAATATTCATCTTTTCGTCCAAGGGCCTCAAAACGGCTCATCCGATCTTTATGCCATCAGCGCCGATATCCTGCTTCCCCTCAGAGAGCAGGCGCGATGGGACGAGGAATAGCGGTCAAGCGACACCTTAGTGCTACTTTCCCCGGTTTTGCTCGATATAGGCTGTGACAAAAGCAATGACTTTCGGGCAGATCTCTTTATAATCCCTTTTTTCAAGGGTTTCTGCGCAACTTATGGGATCATTGAGATCGACACCTAAAAGATCCCGGCATCTCAACGATCCGAATTCTCTGATAACGGCTTCTCCTAAGGAACGGATCTGTTCATAACAAAAATCTTTTTTCTCAGCATTAAAAGCTCCTAACACCATCACTCCGCCGGTGAAGGCTCCGCAGGCTTCCTGCAAGCGCCCCATCCCTCCCCCGAAACCGGCTCCCAAAGAAAAAAGGGTTTTTTCTTCTTCCCCCAATTCTCCTGCCCATGGAGTGACAACCGCCTGGCAACAATTGCAAGTCCCCCGGAAACGGGCCAAGGCTTCTTTTACTTTTTGGGAATCCATTTTTTCTCCTTATTTTTCCTTTTTCAATCGTCTTTGCCCCCACTTCTTTTCAAGAGCTCCATTTTTCCCAGTGAAGTTTCTCTTCATCCCATTTATCCTTTGGAAGCGGTTTTTCAACCGCGTACCCGATAGGAATCACGTTTAATGGAATTATTTCCTTTGGAATTGAAAGCAGGGAACGGACCTGCCCAAGACGGCCTTCGTCGGGATAAAGACCCGTCCAAACCGCGCCCAAGCCCACAGCTTCTGCCGCCAATAAAATATTCTCTGTAGCTGCCGAACAATCCTGAACCCAAAACTTCTCCGCAACACCCCTGTCATCTTTTCCCGGTCGGCCACAAACCACTATGGCCGCCCCGGCTTCTCGCAGCATAGAAGCATTCGGCAATGTTTCGGCTAAAAGATTCAATAGGTTTCTTTCTGAAACGACAATAAATTCCCATGGCTGAATATTCATCGCAGAAGGGGCGCACATCCCCGCTTGAACTAAGATCTTTAGCATATCCCGTTTGATTTTTTTGTTTTTGTCAAAATGTCTGATACTTGTTCGCATCAAAATGAGATTCAAATCATCCACAACATCTCCTTTCAGGTTGGCCATAAGAGGATCATATAGACGATATAGAGAACAAGAAGTCCCCCGCCTTCCAGGCGGCTAAGCCTGAATCCGCTTTTAAAAAAGGGGAAAGCCAGACAAGAGGCTAGAACAAAAGTTCCCAAATCCGTCCATGTGATCCCCTGAGCCGTCGGAGGCCGATAAAAGAGACATCTCTTTCAACCTCCTGTCCTTTTATCTTAAGATAAATCATTCCCGTTACGTGTCAAGATTTCTCTTGGCTGTTTATCGCTTTATACAGCCCTTTTATCGGTTTTGACTTGGTTATTCAGAATTCTTTATGACAATCATAACGATGAACAAGAAAGAAATATTCGCTCTATTTTTGATTCTCCTTTTCAGCTGCACACCGGCCTCCAGGGATATCACATGCAGCTTCCCTCCTTTACGCCTTCAATTGATTTATCAAGGCTCTTGGGATTGCGATGCCAGACATCTCCTCTTTTCAACTCTGAACAACACCCTTTATATGCTGAACACATTAAACGGCGACCTGGCTTGGCGCAAATGGGACGGCAATGGCTTTGAAAGGAAAGCGATCCAATCACTTCCCGTGGGGATTCATAATGGAGAGATCTTTAATCCTGTCTCTCTTTTACCTCTGACGTCTCAATCGTTTCTTATTTTCGACCGGTACAAAAACAGGATCCACTTAGCCGATTCCCACGGTATCCGGAAGACTCTGGCCATTAAAGAGCCGGGAGTTTTTCCCCCGGGAGCTCATTTATCAAGCCGTATCTCTTCTTCGGCCGGAGCTGTCCTCTTTATTTCCTTCCGGGGAAAAGGAGAGATCCTCTGTGTCAATACATCCCCTTTTCAGATTCACGCCTTTAAAGGAATAACACATTCCCTTTCCCCAGACTCCCGGAAAGAGATTATGGTCAATGACTATGCCGGAGATCTCTTATTTTGTTCAGGTGTCTCTTATCGTTTATTCCGAAAACCGGCCCTCTACTGTCAAAATGATTCAACGGTGTCATTTCTTCCTTTTTATTTTGAAGATATAAAAAAACACGGATACTCCTTTCGTATTCCCTCACATAAAAGCGCTGTCAGCCCTCTCTCCCCCTTTTCCAGGCGTATCACCCGGGCGGCTCTCCTTCCTTCCGGCAGACAAAAAAAGGGACGATTGCTTTTTTTTGATGATGAAAACGGCAGGATTTTTCTCTATGATCTGCATACAGGCGGAATCACCAACACATACAGCATAGAGATCCCCTCGGAAATATTTATGAAAAAACCGAATCTCATTTTTTTGGGAAACCGCCATCTCCTTTTTTACGGCGAAAACTCCTCATTTTATCTCTATGAAATAATCGGATAAGGCGGCCTCCCGCCAGAGAGGCCGCTCATTTCTATTTTTTAACGAATTCAGGTTCTTTTTTAAAGGAGGTGATTCCCTTTTTCCATAAGAGGAAAAGGACAAAGACAAGAGCCAAAAGAACAGCAAAGGCCGCAAGGATCAATACGATCCCTTCCGGCTGCCGATAGGTCAATGTCATTTCTGTCTCAGAGGCAGGGTCCAATTTCCAGCGGTAAAGATTTTCTTCTTCATCGATTTTCGAAGCATTATGATCCAAGACCCGAAACGGCACTTTTACCGTATAGGTATAATCCATGCTTTTTGCAATATTAGAGGGGATCATTCCGTCCTCCTCATCGCCCTGAATGATATCTTCACCTAAAGAACTGAAATCAGTTGTTATATGAAGAGTCCTGACCGTTTGAAAGAGGCCTTTCTTTGTTTCCACACGTAATGCCGTCCCGATAAATTCCTTATTTTCGGCAAGCGTTGTCTCAAGGGCCTCGATTGAATGAAATTCTTTCTGCGCCTTGATCCCTTCATAGCCATCTTTTTGATAACTGCTGACCTGAAATCCGCTTTTCTCCAAAGCCTCTTTTATTTTTCCAAAAGGCTCATTGCCTCCCTGCCGGGTTGCCTCTGTCAAAGCTTCGATCAACCCGAAAGAATATTCAAACACGGCTTCTCCGTTCCGTTTCAATGTCAGAGTCGAATGGCTTTCTGAGCAAGCCGTCACCACTATAAGAAAAACGATAGCAAATGCAAAACGGGTGATTATTTTCATCCCCGATACCTCCTTTTTTGCCCCTTTATTCAGGCATAGTTAAGAATAACGGATTTCTTTATTTTTTCAAGCTTTTGAAAAAAAACATGACAATCGACATGACAATAAGAAATTTGTCCATATAATTACTTTGTGAGACAAAGTTATTTGGCTTATCATTAGAAAAGGGGGAATCATGAATTCACACAAGGCTTATGAAGATGTTCAACTAATCAAAGAGATGCTGTCTAAAACCAAGAGAAACGTCATGGAGAGCGGAAAGTATTTCGCTCTATGGGGTTATGTTATCCTTACTGCTGCATTATGCTCCGATTACATCGCCAATTCCCTTGGAAAACCTTGGGTATCTCACGCGATATGGCTCGGAGCAATAGCCATCGGATCACTCTTTACATTCCTTTTTATATCAGCCGATAAAAAACGGACTCGAGTGACGACGTTCTTTGATCGTATCGGCGGGTACATGGGGGGGGGATTCGGCATTGCATTTCTGTTAGCCGGAGTTGTCTATCCCGCTCTCGGAGTCTACCCTTATTCCACGATCCCGATCATCACAGGGATGATCGCAGGAACCTTTCTTTTTATTACAGCTTGTCTCTATCAATGGAAATTTCTCTTCGGAGCCGCTTTTATATGGTGGGCAGCGACCCTGGCGGCAGCCCTTCTCCCGTTCAACCTGCAGGCTTGGCCGATTTTTTTTGCTTTGATTTTCGGTTACATCATTCCCGGCCATATGCTTCATTACAAAGAGCGGAAAGGCCAAAGGGATGAATAAAGAGTCCGTCCATCTGGATCCTCTGATTCATACGCCGGTCAGATTGGCTGTGCTCTCCCTCTTAATGGCTGTGGAGGAGGCCGATTTCATGTATCTCAAAGAGAAAACCGGAGCAACAGAAGGAAACCTGAGCACACATCTGGCCCGGTTGGAAGAAGGCGGTTTGATCTCCATTGAAAAGACATTCTTTAAAAAACGCCCCAAAACGGTCTGCTCCATCACCGAAGAGGGGAAACGCCGTTTTCACCACTATGTCTCCTGCCTGGAAGCTCTTCTCTCTCCGGAAATCCCTGAAGAGAATACTTCAGAGGGGTAAAGACAGACGCTTCACGTCAAGGGCTTTCAAACAGGGTTTACAAGCCCCGAAGAGAGCCCTTGGCAGCCATTAAAAAAAGGGGCTCTTCATAAAAAACATCAGTCTCCGGACAGGGCTTCTTTCATCACGCGTCCCAATTCATGTTGCCGGTACGGTTTTTGAATAAAACCGCGGGCTCCCTTTGCAATCAATTCATGGAATCCTCTGTCATGACTAAATCCCGAGGAAAAGACCACTTTCACCCGGGGATCGATTTTGCGAAGAGCATCAAAGACTTCCCTGCCGCTCATTTTCGGCATCACCATATCTAAGAGCACAATGTCTATGGATTCAGGGTTCTGCTGATAGAGGCGAAGCCCCTGGTCTCCCTCCTCAGCCTGAAGTACCGTGTATCCCAATTCAGAAAGGATCACTCCTGCAATGGTGCGCACAACATGATCGTCTTCAATAATAAGAACCGTTTTGTCGCGGACACTGAGATCCTGTCGCTTGTCATGTTTCTTCTTGACTTTCTCTGATTCCGCAGGCAGATAGATCCGAAAGGCCGTCCCCTGACCCGGTTCACTTTCAAATTCGATCATTCCCCCATGATCCTTCACCGAACCATAAACAGCAGGCAATCCCAAGCCTGTCCCCCGCCCGACTTCTTTGGTCGTAAAGAACGGCTCAAATATATGATCGGCAATATCAGCGGGAATCCCTTTACCGTTATCCCGGACCTCAATGCGAACATAGGGCCCTGGCTTCAGGTCAAAACTGCTTTGGCGGCAAAAAGCCTCATCGAAAAAGGTATCGGACGTATTAAAATAAATAATTCCGCGCTCAGGCAAGGCATCCCGGGCATTGATCCCCAGATTCAAAAAGGCATTCTGCAGCTGTCCGGGATCACCGATGACAGTGGAAAAAAGGGCTTTGAACTCCTTTTTGATTTCTATTCGTCGGTCAAGGCTTCTTTCTAAAATCTCGACGGCATCGGATATAATCCGATGAAGATCCACCGGCGTGGAGACGACTTTCCCCTTTCTGGAAAAATCTAAAAGCCTTTGTGTCAATTCTGAAGCCCGCTTGGCTGTTTCAATAATCATTTTGACATTGTTCTTCAAATCATTGTTCTTCCCTAATTTCATGGAAATCAAATCGGCAGCTCCCATAATACCGGCCAGCATATTGTTGAAATCGTGAGCAACCCCGCCTGCAAGCAGGCCGATAGAATCCAGCTTTTGGGATTGTCTGAGCTGTTGTTCCAAAATAAACTGCTCCGTTACATCCCGCAAGACGATGACCGCCCCCTGAAGCTCCCCGCCTTCATTTCTTATCGGTGCTGCGCTTCGTGAAACCCGTCGCTGACTTCCATCTTTTTTTTGGAAAATGCAGGTTCCCTGGCGGCATTTCTCTTGCTTCCCCGAAAAGTAAACCTCTAATGGAGTCATGGAACATAGTTTCCCGTCTTCATTAATCAAATGCAGGATATCATCCACCGTTTTTCCTGTCAGAGCGTCTCCGGAACTTTCCAAAAGATTTTCCGCAACCGGGTTGATCTCTTTCACATTGCCGTCGGCATCGACGGCAATAACAGCATCTCCAATAGAGTTAAGAATGATCCTCAGATCAGCTTCCCGTTGTTTTAAAGCATTTTCAGCAATTTTCCTTTTACTGATATCACGGCCGACAGCCAGAATAGCCTTTTCACCTTTAAATTCGATCAACCGCGCATTGATCTCTGTGGGAATCAGCTGCCCGTCTTTCGTCTTTTGTTGTACCTCAAAAGCGTAGAGCCCCTTTTCTGTTATTTTCCGTATCTGAACCGGAATCATATCAATTTCATCCGGGGCTGCAACACTGCTGATGTGACGGGAAACCAATTCATTACGGGGATATCCCAGGCGCTCACAAAAGACATCATTGACCTCTAATATCGTTCCTTCAAGGGAATGCATCATCATCCCGTCTGTAGCCGAATGGAAAAAGAGACGGAATTGCTCTTCGCTTTGTTTCAAAGCTTCTTCGCCTCTTTTCTTTTCTGTAATATCCGTCCCTGAAGTCAATATCCCGGTCACATGGCCTTCTGCATCTCTCAACGGGGCATTATGCCAGGCCATGAATTTCCTGTTCCCCCGGCCCGTTAAAATGAAATTTTCATGATATTCTATGTTTTTCTTCGTATTCTTTTTGTTGGTTTGAAATATTTGCTGCACACTCTCATGCTCTTCCGGAGGAATAAAGGAATCCGTCCATATCCGTCCGAGAATGTCTTTTTCTTCGGCTTCCAAAATCTCACAGCCCTTTGGGTTGATCATGGTTATGCAGCCTTCAAGATCCAAAGCCATCATCATCACATCGGCAACATTTAAATAAGAGCGCGCTTTGTCCCGCTCTCTTATAATGGACTTCTCGGCTTCTTTGACATCGGTGATATCAATAACAGAAATCAACCCTGCCCTTTCTCCTTTATAGATACAGGTGGTCCCGATAAGCCGGACCCACCGCTCTTCTCCGTCTTTCCGGATGATTTTGAACTCATAGCCGCTGGGAGCGTCCCGTCCCTCCTGGCGCATTTTACCCCGTTCTTTGATAAGATCCTGATAATCAGGATGGACAATGTCCCAAAAATTCATTCTTAAGATCTCATTGATCCGATATCCGGTTATTGTTTCAGAAACAGGATTCACATAGACCCAACGGTCCTTTTGGTACAGCATCACGGCCACAGGAGAGGAATTCGTAACCGTTCGAAAAAGCTCTTCACTCTCCTCAAGCGATTCTCTTATCTCATACTCCCGGGTCACATCGCGGAAAACCAAAACGACTCCGATGATGTTTCCTTTTTTATCTTTGACCGGAGCTGCACTGTCGGCGATCTGGAAGCGTTCTCCCTGACGGGATATCAAAACCGTATGATTGGCTAAACCGACAATCCTCCCTTCTCTTAAGACTTCATCTATCGGGTTTACCGCTTTAACTCCCGTTTGGGCATGGACAATGTGAAAAACATCATCAAGCGGCTTTCCCAGAGCTTCTTCTGCAGGCCACCCAGTCAAAAGCTCTGCCATACGGTTCATTTCAATAATGCGGCTGTTTGTATTAGTGCCGATGACAGCATCTCCAATGGATTGGAGAATAGCATGACGTGTCTCTTCGATCTGATACTCTTTATTCTCCTCTCTCAATCTGAGAAATCCCAGAAAAAGAATGATGACACTTGTGAAAAGAATACCGGCCACCATCACAAGCCAGGGGACAAGAAGCGGATTCTCCTTAAAATATTTATCTGTTGCCGCCACACGGATATTCCAGAGATTTTCCCCGGCGATAATGGATTGCGTCGCAACAAAAGATTCCCTGACTTTTTCAGGCCATTGGGAATAGATTACTTCTCCCTCCGGCATTCCCTGAGGATCGATGATTGTAATGCCCAGAAGGTTTTCTCCGTGCAGGCCCGTGAGAGAAGCCATCATGCGGTCAAAAATGACGACGCCTTCGATATATCCGAGTATTCCGCTGCTTTTATCATGCAGGACAGGAAGAATAAATGAGACAATAATATGCTCATGTACACCCTGGGGATGAAAAGTCGAGTTCACCAAAGTCAGGCTTTTTTCGTCCCGAACCTGTTTATAGATATCAGTTCTGCCTGAAAAGAGTTCTGTCCTTAAACCGACAAAATTTTCATGCCCTTCAGCCGGTTCGATAAAAAAAACAGGATAAGAGATCTGCTCTCTCGATACAGGGCTCTCCGGAGCAAAATCGATTCCTTTTAAATGAAATTCAAACCCCTGCTTCCCGGCTGCCCTTCGGGCTTCATCGAACCGCCGCCCTTCCAAATGAAGAATCCACACCAATGAGTGAAGGTCCGGATTTTTTCTGAAAAGTTGTGATGCATAATTATGAAACTCCAGAGCTGTGACTTCATCACTATTTTCGAAAAAAAACTTCAGACCTTCTATATCACTCCACAAATCATGGACTTTAGACTGAAGAGATATCCTTGTCAGATCGGCATACCGCTGAAAAGCCTTTTGCAAGACTTTGAGCTCGCTTCTCATGGAGAGCCAGAACAGTATGATAAAAAAAACATAACAGACAAGAGCCGTGCTCCAGAGTATCGTTTTCGTTTTGCCCGTCTCAAAATTTCTGTCAGTTATTTCCCGGTATTCATGTTTGATTTCTTTTATGATAACAGCAGCGTTGGCTGAAAACAAAATCAAGAAAACAGCAAAAAATAAATAATCACCCCGCCAATGACCGATAAGGGGACCCCATCCGCTCAAACGGAATAAAATATAGGAAGTAATAGTCAACGCTGAAATAAAACTCATCAACAAGACATAATGCTTTTGTTTTAAAGGTTGACGAGTTTTCAAAAAGCACCTCTTCTTCCTGAAGGAACTCTTCTTTATAAAGTATAGCCGCAAAAGAGATGCTTTGTCAATCAATCAGATAAAAACACCGTTTTCCCTCTTCACCGAACATCATAGTCTTTTGTCCAATATGTATCCTCAGTAAAACCCCATGAATAGAGAAGGGTTGCTGTATCGACGATGACAAGCTCTATATAATCGGGATAGAGACGTTTGGGCTGAGCCGTTACCTGAAGAGAGATCAAACGCCCATCGATGAAACCGGAGAATTCAGCCACCACGCTTCCGTTTTTGATCTGTTTCCCGCTAAGAGCCCGGCCCTTTTGAGTCAGAGTGACTTCAGAATCCAAAAACTGCCACTTCCCCGTCAGTTCAAAATCCTCTTCATCAAGAGCGTTTTTGACTTTGACCCAATCTTCAACGCTGTTTTCTATGATGTGATGTGAATCCGGAAGTGTGCCGGATGCCATCATTCCCCCCTGGTAGCGGAAAACCAACTCATTTCCCCTCAAAGACAAACGGCCTTCTCGCTCCTCTTTATCACCTCTGTAATAACTTTCTTTGATGAAAGAATACCCCTCACTCTCCTGTGAGACTTTGACAACAGATTTATTTTGCCGGATAATCCATAGACCGTCTAAGTCTTCTCCAAGGGACACTGCGATCACGCTTATCAATAAGGCAATTATCAGCGTACTTCTTTTCATCCGCCCTCCTTCTCCATATCTCTTATATAAGGCCTGCGGCCCTTTTTGGCAAGACAGGAGAATGTCTCTTCTTCTTGACAAACCCGCTCTAAAGAGTATGCTTTCCAGAAAAAGGGCCGGTTCCTATGTTTTCTTCTTTTCATGAACTTCAAAAGATGTATCGTTATGATGTAAAAAGAAAAACATTTCACATCGATATTCGTCTTGACTATTACCGTGATCTTTACAATGAATGGGACTACTCCCCTTTGCACCGCAGGGATATGGATATGGATCTTCTTGAGTTTATAGAAGAATGTTCTTCAGAGATCCCGCTCAAATTTCCTGTCCAGATCAATTTTTATCTTCCCAAAAAAGTCAAGAATGAAGAGATCGAAGAAAAAAATATCAAAGGGATGAAGAACTTTTTCTCTTACACCTTAATCAAACAGCAGAGACAGCGGCGGAGAATGTTCCACAGCTCTCTCATCTATGGGCTGACCGGAACCGGCCTTCTTATCGGGGCCTTTATTTTAAAAACCCTGTTTGTCAACGAATCTGCAGCCATCCTAATTTCAGAAGGGCTCTTCATCGGAGGATGGGTTCTCTTCTGGGAGCTTTTTTCTTTCATCTTCTTTAAGATCAGGACAATCAATTCAGAAATTAAAAATGATCAGCGAATCCTTAACGCCTGCATCGTCTATCATTATATTTAAACAGATGCGTCAGGGGGGCCGGAGGAGACTTTTCCTTCACGGATATTATCATAAAACCGTGTCGTCGGATAAGCCAGATCAATATCGTCCAACTGTCCGAATTCTGTTAAGATGTCCTCCCAGACAGCCTCCGTACTGCCCCGTCTTTTGCGCGGCTCGCACATATAACGCACCGTCAACAAGACTCCGCTTTCTTTGACTGAAGTATAGACGATAGGGGTCAATTGTGTATAAAAAATCATGAAGCGTTTGTTCGCCTCCCGCAGGCTTTTTTCAGCTGACGGAGTCAGTGACTCTGCATGGCGGTTGACGATATTCCAAAGAATTTTTTTTGCCTTCTTCCAATCACTTTCAAAAGTCACGAGTATAGGAATCTCATTCCAGATGTAGCGGAATCCCTTTGTATAATTTGCCAATGTCTCCGTAAAGATCTTGGCATTATTAATATCAATAATCCTTCCGGTGCTTTGGTCGGCATCAACCCAATTACCGATTTCGATTAAAGTAAATTGAAATACTCTGATATCGATGACATCTCCGGCATGGGCCCCGATTTGAATCCTGTCTCCCAAAGTGAAAGGGCGCCGGGAAATAATAAAGATCCAGCCTGCAATATTTGTCAAAGGGTCTTTCAGGGCAATAGCCACGCCGGCTGACACCAATCCCAGATAGGTGGCCAATGTCTGAATTCCTTTGAGCCAAATACTCCCCACCAGAAGAAGGACAAGAACCCCGGCAACATAAGTCAGACTTTTCCTCCAGGTATAGCGGACCTTCACATCTGATGTGGCCTTATTGATAATATGAAAGGCCAGTAAACGAAAAAGCCAGAAAAGGAAGAACACAATCAGAGTGGAAAGAATTTTACTCTGCATCTCCGGGCTTATCCCTGTCCATTGAAGGATAAATTCGTGAATAGAAGTCATATATCACCTCAGTGTATACTTCATTTTAACCCAAAAGACGGATGAAGTCAAAGACTCAAAACAAACGTCAAGAGCAGGGTTCTTTGCCGTCGCATGAAGAGCATGGTTCATCTTCTAATTCGAATTCAACGGTAGGATGTGATATGTCAAAACGCTTCAAAAGACTGCGCAGCTCTTCTTTGATCTTATGTGACTGGCTAAGGGGCAGATCTTTTCGTAATACGATATGACAGGAAAATATATGATGATTGCCGTCTACAGACCAAAGATGAATATCATGGGCTTCTACAATATCCTGAATCCCCTCTATTTCTTCTTTGACTTTGTGAATGTCCACACCACCCGGAGAATACTGGAGAAAGATCCTTACCGCTTCCTTAATATTAGGTATGATTTTAGATATGATAAAAACGGAGATCACCACAGACAGAATAGGATCCAGAACAGGCAAATAAGTTATTTTCATAACAAGGCTGACGATCAAAACAGCAACCCAGCCAATGGCATCTTCCAAAAGATGAAGCATCACTACCCGCTCATTCAGTTTCCGCCCCCCTTTTAATCTCAAAACAGCCAACCCATTGACAGCAACGCCTAGTACAGCCATAAAGATCATTCCATCGACATGAACATCTTCCGGGTGAATGATACGGGGAACGGCCCGGGTTAAAACAAAAACAGAGCCCCCCAGGAGTATCACAGAACTGATAAAGGCTCCTACAAGGGAAAAGCGTTTATACCCGTAAGTCAACGTTTCCGTTCGGGGTTTATGGGACAGCTTTTCAAAATACCAGGAAAGAGCCAATGTTACAGAATCACCCAGATCATGAACAGCATCCGAAAGGATGGCGACACTGTTGGTTAAAAGGCCTCCGATGATTTCCACAACGGTAAAACCAAGATTGAGAAAAAAAGCTACAGAAATGTTTGATGCAGTATGATGATGGTGATGTGCCAAAATGACCCCTTTTTTGCTGAGTATAATATAAAATGAAAAGGAGTCAAAAGATATCTTTCTCGTTGCCCTCCCTATGTTCTGAAGGGGTAAGAAGCCGATGGGCGGATGCCCTTATCAAAAAGGAGCCCAAAGGGGCTGTTATAACAATAGAAAGAACAGAAAGGGCGAGAATAACTTCACCCGAAGGCAATCCCAGTGCCAAGGGGACAGCTCCCACAGCCGCTTGTACAGTCGCTTTGGGAATAAAAGCAAACACACAAAAGAGTTTCTCTTTCTTGTTAAAAGCCGTTTCAGCCGTCGATAAAAGAACACCTGCAGAGCGAGCCAGAAGACCTGCGCCGATGAGCATCATTCCCTTTAATCCTGTCTGAAAAGCGACTGAAATATCGACTTGAGCGCCAACCAGGACAAAGAGCAAGACCTCAGCAAATATCCATATCTTATCAAGCTTACGAGCCATCCTTTTGGCGATATCCGGTTTCTTCTCCAATATCAGAAACCCTATCGTCATCACCCCCAATAATCCGGCAATCTGAATAGTGTTCTCTAAAGCACGCTCCAAAGTCGTTAAAAACATCGCTACCCCGAGAATGATCAAAACCTTTTTCGTGTCCCTGATATTATGTTTATTAAACATTTTGATCATCAGATTCCCCAAAATAGCACCACAAATGATTCCCAGGATAATGGAAAGCGGAATACTCATGATCTGAACTCCGATATTCATATGACGCCCGCTATATAAACCTAAAAATGTACTGAACATTGTAACAGCAAACACATCGTCAATAGAGGCCCCGGCCAAAATGAGAGTCGGAATATCTTTATCTGTTCCGATTCCTTTCTCCAAATAGGAGAGCATCTTCGGAACAACCACCGCCGGGGATACAGCAGCAATAATAAAACCTAAAACCCCTCCCTCAATAAAAGAAAAGCCTAAAAGAAAGCGAGCGGCCACAGCAATACAAAAACCCTCCAACAGCCCGGGAAGAAAGCTTATCTTGAGAACTATCCTACCGACTCTGTTTAAAGACCGTTTGCTTATCCCCAAACCGGCCCGCAGGAGTATAATAATAAGAGCGATCGTCCGTAAGTCCGATGAAACGCGCATAATATTCTCATCTATAACGTTTAAAATATTCGGGCCCATGAGAATACCCAAAAGAAGCATTCCCAACAATCCGGGTAATTTCATTCTTTTAAATAAAAAATCAAAGAAAAGCCCCAGAAGAGTAATCGCAGACAAAGCCGCTACCACGAGAAGACCTCCGGAATGCATCTGAAGAAAAGAGAAAAGAGAAACACTGTCGAAGCCATGGCTACCTCCGCAAATCTATTGCAGGAGTCATCAGCTTTTCAAGCGGTTACATGGTGAACTCCATCACCGAATGTCAAAGGGGAAAATGAGGTGGAACAGCGTCCCCGGTGACAAACCTAAATTACAAAACGATCTATTTTTTGCTATGCAACAAAATCAGATTTTTTTAACATTAACAGCGCAGGGGCCCTTGCGGCCTTCCCCTACTTCGAACTCGACAGTGTCGCCCTCATCAATGAAGCCGCTCACGTCGTTTTTATGGACGAACAGGTCATTTCCGTCCTCTTTTTGAATGAAACCAAAGCCTTTAGTCGCGTTGAACCATTTAACAGTACCTTTCATGTAGTAACCTTTCACAACCGGACTCGTATATTACGCCGGTCTTTTTATTGAGAACACCGTTCCACTCGCTAACAATACACCCTTTTCTGTCATTGTCAAGGATATTTGTATTTTATTAGCATAAAATTTAAATCGGCCGGGGCCGCAAAAATAAGCGAAGGATCAACAAGGGAGTCAAATAATCAGGAAAGGATATCGATCTGAGCGATATAGTCAGCCTTAATGATCTTTTCCTTTCCTTTTGAATCTTTGAGAAGAATCCAGTTCTCGTCAGTTTGCTCCACAGTACTTTTCTGCACCCCTTGCGATGAATCAATGCAACGTATTTTGACCCTCTTTCCCAAAAGGTTTTGAATCATTTTCATGTCAAGAGCCCACCCTTTCATTTTCATCTTATTTAAAATATACAAAAGCCTCATATGCGCTCATCTTTTCTGAATAGCAATAATCAAGGCGACAAATGCTCCAATAATACCGGGATTCATATTCTTCCTTTATATCTTGCCTTCTATTATAACGTTATTGTATTTTATGTCAAGGAATCATGGCACTTTTTTAATCATAAATCGAATAGAGTAAAAGCCCTTTATATTCTTCAGAGTCCTCTTCAACCCCACCGAACAGGAAAAGTTCATCGGCATCCGGTATGAGCAGCTGCAGGGTAAAGATGTCGTCCGGGCCGCGGTTTAAATGAAACTGTTTCTCTCCTGCCACAAGAAGAGCTTTTTCAAAGCCGGGCAATTGAAACTTAAAATCAAACATCTCCCCCTTGCTCAAAGGGTTCAGAGAAGAGAGGATGCGTCCCCCTTTTTGAATAAAATCAGCATAGACAAGGGGATAAACATAAAAAACACCCTCCGGAGCAAACACCGCGATTTCCCCGATGAGTTCCAGCGGCCTGTCATCGGGGCTGTCTGATGCAAAAAACAAAAGCGTATAGTCCCCGGCCTGCGGGAACAGGAATGAGAGCCGAAGGGTCTTTCCGCTTTTATCCGCCCAGATATGCCGCTCCGAAAGACGTTTTTCTCCGATGCGGATCTGCGCGAAAAGGCGCAGCTCTTTTGCGGGAAAAAAATCCACAGCAAAAGGATGGGGGAGATTCTCTCCCTGACTCATCCCTTCCAGGGCCGATGAAGAAAAAAAAGAAAAATAGGGCCCGATGAGTAAGGGCTGTTTAAAAAACTCAGCCTTTGTCAAAGGGATTGAAAGCAGCTGCCAACGGGGATTATCCGGAAAATGAGTAAAGATAAGCTCTTCAGGAGGTTTGAAAAGAAAAGTCGTGGCATAGCGCGACTGATAACTGTCACCTGTTAAAAAGCCGGCATCCCAGGTGGTGTCAACAAAATACCATTCCCCTCCGACTTTGACAGCATTCCATGCATGGGAAAGGGTTGTTTGAGACTTTTTCTGAAGCGGAAGTCGTACTTCTCCACGGATAATCTCGCATTCGAATCCGGCGGCCCGGGCCAGTGCCCTGAACAACCGGGCATATCCCTCACAAACTCCTTTTTTATTCTTTAGGACCGCATCGATTTCCTGTGAAGGAATCCCCCCGGAAGAAAGAGCTTGTGTATCATAGGATATATTCAAAACGACCCAGTCATGTAGAATCTTTATCTGCAAAAATTCATCTTCAACCTCTCCGATAACAAGACGAGACCATTCTCCTAAAGGATCCTCCTGCCCGTCCCCTCTCAAGTCTAATGAAGGGGCTGCAGCGCGGACAGCAGCGGGATGAGGGCGTTCCCTTTCTTTTTCAGGGATAAACCCGTCCTGAGCACGGCTAAGGCCTTTTTCTAAGAGTAAAAAGAAAAAAACAAAAAAAATGATTGCCCTGAAAAAAAACCGCCTCACACTCCCCATCCTTTTATTGATAAGAATACTCAATCACGGAAAAATTCCCTGAAAGAAGTGTAATCTCAAAATAAGAGTCCATTTCCAGGCTTTTCCATGAATCCCATGAAAAGGGGCAAGCCACTGTCGCGCCTGTAAAAGAGACATCGCTGTCCTTTCCGCATCCGGGCAAAACTAACAGAAAAGCGATAATGGCGTAAACACCTTTTTTTCGCATATTACCCCCCTTCCTTTATTGCATCCCAGGATTTCTGTGATCAAAGAATAATCGTTGAATGACAGTGATCAATGGGCTCAATAGATCCTTTCTCTCAAAACCCCTGAAGAAGTATAGGAGTCAATAACCGGGGGAACCTGAAGAAGGGGGTTCTCATAAAGAGAGTAGATCTCCTCTTTTTCCTCCATAACAGCTTTTGCCGCTTTGTCCAAAAGGGCATAATCCGAAGGGCTCATCTCCGGCTCTGATTGAGATGAAAGACCCCATCCATCCCAGGGAAGAAGCTCCATTTTGTTCAATGCGGCAAGATCCCTCAGGAGATTCCCCCGTATAAACCACAACCCCCGCATATCAAATATCCCAAAATCCATGGGATCTGCCTTTCCGCTGCGGCAAAGATGCCAGGCTTCTGCAGCATTTATAAATTTCCCCGAGGGGATATCAAGAGGATTGAAAGAGAGAGCAAGTCTCTCTTTCATCAGATCATCGATCTGAGGATCCGCCATGACCCAACGCTCTTTGGCATCATCCCAGTACTCCACAACCCAGTGATCTTCAAATTTTCCCGGGAGAAAATACGTCCCGAATCCGCATCGCGCCACAGCAGCGATGCCCTGATGCCGTAAAAGAGAGACAAGCATCACGCTGAAGTCCCGGCAATTTCCGAAAAATCTTTTTTTCAACGGGCGTTTCTCCGTTAAGGGCCGGTTGTCCAGATTATGAATGATCTCCAAAATTTTTTCAACGAACCGTACCTGTACATGCTCTTTTTGCTTTGTATCAGGACGGACTCCGTAGCGCTCTGCCCAATGTATATGAAGAAATAAACCCTGGATCAGGGAGATAAGATCGGGACAACTCTCCGGGAGTCCGGAAAAAAGCGCTGCATTATTTCCCGGATCCGTGATAACACCATGCGTCGAATAGAATTTCAAAATATCACGCATGCTCTTCATCCCTCCTCCTTTCCTTTACAGTAACGCACAGTGCTTTCAAAAAGCTGAACGGTGTGACAACAACTCTCTGCTTCCCTTTGGCGACGTATTTCGACCAGATTCAAAACGTCATATCCGGTCTTTTTTAAAAATTGAAGCATAGCAGTGTTGTCCGGATGAACCCAAAAGTAAACCGTCTCCTGGCCATAATTATCCGCCAGAGCTTCCCCGATGACAAGAAACTGCCGCCCTACCCCTTGTCTTCGATACTCAGGCCGCACGTAAAGCTGCTCGACCCAAACTGTATTGTCATGAATCTTAAATACGGCATATCCGGCCAACTCATCCTCTTCAGCTACATATAGTGTAAAAGGGCTGCGATTGAAGTAATCAAGTTCCTGCCGGGCCTCATCCGGAGAGTACGTCTGAGTTTTCCCCCGCAAGCGGCTGATTTCATTATGAAAATCTTTAAAAAGACTCATCAATGCTTTTGAATCATCCGGCTTTAAAGAACGGAATATCATCATCACCCCTAAAACTCAAACATCCTATTCTCTTTCGACCTGGCGGATGACTTTTATGAGAATCAAAATGAGGGACCCGGCCATCAAACCGTAATCAAGGGAAATCCCCAGCCAGAATGCATTGACAAGTCCGTAAGCCAGTCCGGTAAGTCCCAAAACGAGAGCCCAGACCCTTGATTTAAATGCATTAAAGAGAAGTGTAAAACCTATCATAATCGATATGGTAGGACTGGGAATAACCCCCATGGGAGATCCATAGAGATAGGGAAGAAAACCGCCTTGTTGAAAAAAGTAAGTGTAAAGCCAGGCCAGAAGAACCATCAGGGCCCCTGAAATAGAAAAAATATTCCATCCCGTGGAGACTTGTTCTTCTTTAAACCGGGAGCTTAAAATCATAAGAATCAAAAAGAGCCCGGCAAATATCAGTCCATTGATATAATGCCCCGTTAAAAGCGACAAAATCGATACAGAAAAAGCAGGAAGGGCCAAGACGACCCCTGCCTGACGATGTGTGGGACGCCACCCGACTGCAAGGAGAACCAATGCGGCAAAAAAAATCACATGCCATATTCCTGAAATCAGAGAAAACTGCTCACTCAACTCACCCAATCCCCTCAATACAAGGGCTGCGTTATCCATAAAGGCCTCCTTTATTTTACTGATCTGATATTATATTATACATCTCTTCCCTTCGTTGTCAACTCCGCCTGTAAACGGATAAAATTGACAAAATGAGCCTTATCCCCTATACTCAAAGGAGTTTGTCATAACGTAAAAAGGAGGCCCTATGGGAAAACGTGGTGTGGAGATCTTAAATCTTGATGTCAATGCGCTGATTAAAATGCTGAATGAAGCCCTTGCCGAGGAGTGGCTGGCTTATTATCAGTATTGGATCGGCTCCCGTGTTATCGAGGGGCCGATGCGCACAGAAGTCGAACCTGAGTTAAAGATTCATGCTGACGAGGAACTGAATCATGCTGTATTAGTTGCCGACCGCATTATTCAATTAGGAGGGACTCCCATCCTTTCTCCCGCTGACTGGATGAAAACAGCCCGATGTGAATATGAGACTCCCGATGATCCTTATGTGGAGGTCATTCTGGAGCAGAACCTGAACGGTGAAAGATGCGCCATTCAACGCTACAAAGAGATCTGCGATTTTACATTAGGAAAAGACGCGGCCACCTATCAAATGGCACTGTCTATTCTCCAGGATGAATTGGAACATGAACAGGAAATCGAAGACTGGATCAATGATATTAATCTTCTGAAAGAAAACTTCAAAAAAATGAGGATGTGATCATTCCATAAGGGAGCCTTGAAAGGCTCCCTTATCCTGTTTTATTTCAAACCCTTTTTAATAGTCCCTAATAACCCCCTGGCGATTTCACGCCCGAGAGTGCTTGTCACAGTGCTCATGAAAGATTTGGTGACTTTCTCCGGTGAAAAGGGATTGTTCTTTTTCGCTTTTGCTTTTGCTTTCTCCTCAGCAAGCCGCTGTTTTTCCAAGGCTTTTGCTTCCTTTTCCTTCATCTTACGCAGCTCTTCTTCCTGCTCCAAGGCTGATTTCTCCTCATATTTCTTTTGTATGATCTCATAAGCCGACTCGGGATCTAACGTCTGCGTATATTTAAAAAACATGGGCGAATTCTGAATCAAAGCCTCTCTCTTTTCAGTTGAAATCGTCCCGAAAGCACTTTTTGGAGGAGCGATAAGGGCCCTTTCCACCACAGAAGGCTTCCCGTCAGCATCCAGAAAAGAGACGAGAGCCTCTCCTGTTTTAAGCTCCGTAATCACGTCCTTTACATCAAAATCCGGGTTTTGCCGAAAGGTATCAGCGGCTCCGTTTACCGCTTTCTGTTCTTTGGGTGTATAAGCGCGCAAAGCGTGCTGAACACGGTTCCCCAGTTGTCCGGAGACTGAATCGGGAATATCAACCGGGTTCTGTGTGACAAAAAAGACTCCGACTCCCTTGGAGCGTATCAAACGGACCACCAACTCGATTTTTTCCAGAAGTGCTTTGGGAGTATCATTGAAAAGCAGATGAGCTTCGTCAAAAAAGAAGACTAATTTGGGTTGTTCTAAATCGCCGACTTCAGGCAATTCTTCAAAGAGTTCCGATAAAAGCCAGAGCAGAAAAGTTGAGTAGATCCGGGGCGAATTAAAGAGGTCTTCAGCCGCCAGAATGTTAATGATCCCTTTTCCGTTGATATCCTTTCCAAAAAGATCTGCAATTTCCAGGGAAGGTTCGCCGAAAAAAAGATCTCCGCCGGCGGATTCCAATTGGAGAAGAGAGCGTTGTATTGCCCCGATAGATGCCGATGAAATATTGCCGTATTTCAGAGTATACTCCTTTGCGTGATCTCCGGCATAATGAAGCATAGAACGTAAGTCTTTAAGGTCCAGAAGAAGCCAGCCTTTTTCATCAGCGATGCGGAAGACGATCTCAAGGACTCCGGCCTGGGTGTCGTTCAGGTCCATAAGGCGGCTCAAGAGAATGGGTCCCATCTCCGTGATGTCCGTACGAACAGGATGGCCTAAACGGCCGAAGACATCCCAAAGCCGCACGGGAAAGGATTGAAATGTAAAATCATTTAAGCCGATAAAATCAATGCGCGCCTGCAGTTTCTCATTTATCTCCCCGGGAAGAGCCAGACTGGCCAGATCCCCTTTGACATCGGCCAAAAAAACAGGCACTCCGATTTCGCTGAAATATTCCGTCATCACCTTTAAAGTCACGGTCTTTCCCGTTCCCGTGGCTCCTGCAATAAGGCCGTGACGATTGCTCATACGTGCTAAAAGCTCTACATCTTCGTTTCCTCTTCCAATTTTAAAATGATAGCCGTCTCCCATATAATCCTCCTTTGAATCGGATCTTCTTCTCTTCAAATCTTTTTTAAATCACCCTGACCGTTTAACTCCTCCGGGATATCCGCTTCAGGCATCTGAATGACTTTAGCCAACATCAGGCAAGGGTTCTCTTTTCCCCATAATCCGGGAAACTCTTCCAAAGGAAGAAATCCCATGGACGTATAGAAACGGCGCGTTTCGGAATAATTGACATCCGGATGAGCATTACTCAAAGTCTTGACCGTTAAAAATATGAAACCCCGCTCTTTCAGCATCTCCACACATCTTTTGACCAAGACTCGCCCAAGACCCTGCCTTCGGTTTCTTTTTAAGATTCCCATGACAAAAATCTCAGCTGTATATCTGTTATGCTCATGGAGTGAGAGGAATCCGATATATTCATCCTCATCCCGGAGAGCTGTCATATACTTGTTCCGGCATCCCCGTATATAGTCTTCCGCAGCTTCAGGGATTCCGAACCATTCCGAAAGATCAGAAAGAATCCGGCGGCATATTTTTTCTTTTGTTTCGGGCAAAAGAACTTCTACAGCCCTTATTTCAGACGAATCCATACGCAAACCTGTTCATTGTATCCCCTGGCTGAAAAAATTACAGCTTATCTTTTTATTAATACAATAAGGAATCAATTCAAACTTCTCAGCTGTCACAGAGACTCCTTTTTACCAGTGTTTTTTATCATATCGGAAAGGCTTTCCTTTGTAAAGTCTTCCTTCAAAAGGGGTACCCGGGTAAATCGGGCGTAACAATAAATGCATGCAAAACGGCATGTACCGTAGGCCCCGATATCCCGGCTTTCAATACAGCGGCATAGAGGCCGCTGCGAGGGATCTTTTCTCGCTTTTTTAAGATAATCCTGCAAAGCGCTGTCATAAGGATAAAGCTTTTTGAGCAGGTCTCCGTCAATACATCGGGCAGGCTCGATCCCCCGGCTCTCCCAGTCCCTTTCGGCACAAAGGCTTATTGAAAAGGATGGATTGACATCCTTCCACTTACACTGCAGGCGGCTCAAAAGGTCGATGAACTCAGCCTCTTCTTCTTCTGTAGGGGTCCTCAAAGGAAAGCCTCCTTTCTTCAGCCGATGAATAACGCTTTTGTAAGGCGATATGTCGAGAAAACTGATCACCAACCTATCTGTCAAGGATACAAGCTCTTCACCAATAGACATGATGCGCCGAGCCAATTCGGAGAAAGAAAGGAGCGGAGAGAGAATCAAAGGATCAAAGCGCCAGATAACACGTTCTTTACCTAAACGAACCGAAAGATCTCTAAAATCCTGCATACGCTTTTTTAAAGAAGGCAAACCCGGCTCCCACCCCTCTTGTTCATAATCGTTGAGAGTAAAATGAAGATAGAAACCCAGTCCCCTCTCTTCCAGAGTATGGATTGCGGAAAGGAGCGGGGCCGGGTTTTTGCTCCAGAAGACGACAATACGTGTTTTCTCATAAGAGAGACACTGCCGTTTTCCATTATAAGGATTGATCCGGACAGAATATCCTTCCTTCAGCCGGTTTAAAAACCAGGGCATATAAAAGGCGGGAATATCAGTGACCCGGCTGGCGGACAAAATAACAGGCCTTGCCGTTTCTTTCTTCATCACATTGCTCCGGGATCCCACACTCAGCCCTTACGGAAGCAGAAATTCCCTGCCGAGACGCTCCGCTTCTTTCAAAGCTATCGGATTCTCCTTAAGAGACAGCTCCCCGGTACTTATCCCCCATGCCAAAACAAAATCCATTCCCAGAAAACAAGCCATTGAAGCGATAGAATCACAGGCTATGGTAAATCCGGACTCCGCTTGTGTACTACCGAAAGTCGACAGAAAAACTATTTTTTTTCCTTGGAAAAGACTATAGTCCATCCCGTAAAACCGGTCCACACAAGATTTCAATTGAGTCGTCATATGCCACCAGTAAATCGGAGAAGCCAGAATAAGCATGTCCCCTCTTTCAATCGACGGGTAGATCTTCTGCATGTCATCTTTGATGATGCAGCTTTTTTCTGCTCCTTTACAGGCATCACACCCCCGACAGGGCTTGATTCTTTTTTCTGCGACCGGGATGATCTCCATAAAGGCTTGTGAATATGTTTGTTGAAATCCCCGGCAAAACGCATCCAGAAGCAAAGCGGTGTTTCCTCCTTTCCGGGGGCTGCCCATCAAGGCCAGACATGAGACCTTCCCGGGTATCATAATTCTAACCCCCAAAGCGAACGCACAGCCCAGCCGATACCGAAGGAAAGAACGGCCACGCTTAAACTGATAAGTGCCATCTCCCAAAAGCGTTTTTTAAAGGGAAGGTCCTTGGCAACGGAAATATAAAAGTTGAAGGCTAAAATAATCATTACCACTACACCCATCATAACAATAAGGCTGATAACGGGGCTGGCAAAAAGAAAAAAGGGAAGTGTCAGAAGGGAAACCGTTCCTACGTAGGCCAATCCCGTATAGAGGCTGGATCTCATAGCCTCTTTATGATTGCCATCTTGACGCTGGGACAGAAATTCGCTGGCAGCCATTGAGAAGGTCGCAGCAATTCCGGTGATCAGCCCCAAAAGGGCGATAGTGCGACTGTTCTGAACGGCAAATGTAAAACCCGCCAAAGCACCGCTGAGTTCCACCAGGGCATCATTGAGCCCCAAAACCACTGAACCCATATAATTCAATTTATCTTCATTGAGCATATCCAAAAGCTGTTTTTCATGGATGTCTTCTTCCCGGCCCATCCTGGCGGCTTCAGGCATGGATTCTGTGATCTCATCATAAAGAGCCGAGGCTTCCGTCTCTCCTTTTTCCATGAGTTTTAAAGTAAACGTCAGTCCGGCTATCCGGGCTAACAAATAATAGAAAACTATTCGGAAATAGGAAGGAGCTGCTCTCTTATGGGTATAACTTTTCAAGACATCATAATGTTTCTTTTCTGTTTGCGAGATCTCCATCAACACCGCCTTGTTATGGGGGTCCTTCTCTTTTTTGGCCAATGCCTTATAAATATAAAACCCTTCGATCTCATCCCTCTGAATTCTCATCAACTGTCTGATAAAATCCCTTTTCACATGACCTCCCTGTTTATGGTTTTTCATCACTCTTCGATTATATCACTTCCCGCTGTCTTCCCCTATGAAAAAAGCAATCTCTCCTGTCGCATTAAAGCCGCTAAAATAAGCAAAGGCTTATAATTAAGTCTTGACTTAATTAAACATCTTCTCTATTGTATCGATGTTGAAGAGAAAGCAGAGGTGAAATGATGAGAAAGAAAAAAGAGAGCCGGACAGTTTTACTGAAATTGGGCCGCTGTGCAGGCTCTCATAAATCAAAGATCGTCATCGTTTTTGTATCCGTAGTCCTCTCTACGGTTCTGGGGTTAGTCCCCCCATGGCTGTTACGCCTTGGTATTGACCGCTTTATTCTAAACAACAGAATTCACCTGCTTTGGGTTGTCGGAGCAGCCATGTTGGCGGCGACTCTTATTCAGGGACTGGTTGATTACATAAAACGGTATAAGTCCGAACAGGTGGCCCAAAACATCATCCATGATTTACGTTTTCGTTTGTATGAGCATCTCAATAAACTCTCTTTTTCTTTTTACGATCATTCAAGAACAGGGGACCTTATGGCAAGGGTAACAGCAGATGCTGACACTTTACGTGGATTTTTCGCCAATGCCGGTATCTTTATTTCAGGAAACCTCTTAACAATAACTGGAATTTTCATTGTCATGCTCCTTTGGGATTATCGGCTGGCTCTTCTCTATTTTCTTATGATTCCTTTTATGGCCTTCGGAATGTATCAATACTCAGCCCGGGTGCGACCGATGTTTAAAAAGGTCCGGAAGAGCTTTTCAACATTGAACCAGACTGTCAAAGAAGACCTGTCAGGGATTGAAGTAATTAAACTCTTCGGGAGTGAAGCAAGAGAAGAAAAAGATTTTACACAATCAAATCAACGCTACGCATCTGTTAATATCGAAGCGGTGAAGACCTCGGCTCTCTGGATGCCCTACGTCAATTTCTTTATGGGAGCCAGTTCTGCCCTGGTCCTCTGGTATGGAGGCCGCCTGGTCATTCAAGGAAACATTTCATTAGGAGTTTTGGCCGGATTCATGGGTTATATTGCAATGCTCCTGCGTCCCATCAGGCAAACAGGGATGATGATCAATTTCACAAATCAGGCTTTAGCCGCTGCGGAGAGGATCTTTAATACCATCGAGACCCCTTCGGACATACAGAATGCTCCTGACGCCTCTCCCCTTCCGGAAATCAGGGGAGCCGTTGAATTCCGAAACGTCTCTTTCAGCTACAGTGGGGAGGAGAAGGTCTTGGATGAGATTAATTTCAAAGCTGCACCGGGCGAGTTTATTGCCGTCGTCGGCCCCACAGGAGCAGGAAAAAGCACACTGATTCACCTGTTGCCTCGTTTCTATGACCCTACGGAGGGGCAGATCCTGATAGACGGCCAGGACCTGATAAAAGTAACTGTTGAAAGCCTGAGGAAACAAGTGGGGATCGTCCTTCAGGACACCTTTCTCTTTGCGGCTTCCATTAAAGAGAACATCTCTTACGGGAAGCCCGAAGCCTCAATAGACGAGATCAGAGAGGCCGCCCGCATTGCCCAGATCGATGATTTTATCCTCTCTTTGCCTTTAGGTTATGAGACCCCTGTCGGGGAAAGAGGAGTCACCCTCTCCGGAGGCCAACGGCAGCGTCTAGCCATGGCACGGGTGCTTCTGACTGACCCGGGCCTTCTTGTTCTGGACGAACCGACATCCAGTGTTGACGCTGAAACAGATGAAAAAATGCAAAAGGCCCTCCGCAACGTCACCCGGGGACGGACGACATTTATTATTGCTCATCGTCTATGGACTGTAAAAAATGCTGACCGCATTATTGTGCTGAAAGACGGCAAAATCGTCGAGGAAGGAAATCACGAAAGTCTTTTAAACTCGGGCGGTTTCTACAGCCAAGTCCACGGTAATCATGGCCTGTTTGAACAAAACCCGGCAGACAGATCAAAAAAAGATCTCAACAGCGGGGGGAAAGGATTACAATGAGAGGCGGCTTCGGAGGACGATTACAAAATGATAAAGAAGAAAATTACAGCTTGCGTCACTTTAACAGGAAGGCATTGAAGCTTTTATTCCGCCACCTCAGGCCCCATTGGAAAACCTTGACACTGGCTTCCCTTGCCATGTTAGCCGTCACTTTTGCCACCCTGGCTGCACCCTATTTAAGTAAAATTGCTGTTGATGATTTCATCTTACCGGGCGATTTGTCAGGTTTAAACATGATTCTGCTTCTGCTTCTCCTTGTACATGGCCTTTTTTGGCTTTCGTCTTTTTTGCAAACATACCTCTCAGGCCGTATCGGCCATATTATCGTTGCGCAAGTCCGAAAAGAACTTTATCGGCATATCATAGGAATGCCCATGAGTTTTTTTAAAAAAAGACTCACCGGAGAACTGATGTCCCGTATCACTCATGACGTCAATGCCCTTTCGGAACTTATTTCCAGCGGATTTATCTATTTTTTCAATGATCTGCTCACTTTGGCCGGTATTATCACCATCATGATCTGTCTCAAGCCTTCTCTGGCGCTCGTCTCGTTTCTTGTCATCCCCTTTATCTTTTTTTCTATTTCTTTGCTGGGAAAGCAAATGCGTAGCGCTTATCGCGATGTCCGGGAAAAACTCGCCCGGCTGAACGCTGATGTCGAAGAGAACCTTTCCGGAATCAGGCTCGTTCAAGCTTTAAACAGAGAAGCTGTCAATACAGGAAAATTTAAAACGCTCAGTTGGCAGAATTTAAAAGCTAACTTAAAAGCTGTCTCCTATTTTGCACTGCTTTTTCCGACAATGAATTTAAGTCGCGTATTAGGAGAAGTCCTTGTCTTGACTTATGGCGGATGGCTGGTCATCCGGGGGAATATCACGTTGGGTATTGTCATCGCCTTTTTGGGTTATGTCCGTCAATTTTTTGCGCCCCTCGCAGATTTAAGTCAAGTCTACAACACCTATCAAGGAGCGGCAGCTGCTTTGGAGAGAATTGATGAATACCTCTCTCTGAAACCTGAGATCAGGGAAAAAACAAATCCCGTTCTTCTTAAAGAAGAAAGAAGGGGAGAGATCTCTTTTCAGCATATCCGCTTTAGCTACAACGGTGAAGAGGTCATTAAAGATGTTCATCTCCATATCCCCTCATGCGAAACCCTGGCCCTTGTCGGCCCCACAGGAGCAGGCAAAACAACTTTGGTGAATCTACTGACACGCTTGTATGATGTCAAAGAAGGATCCATTCTTATCGACAGTACTGATATCAGAGATCTGTCTTTGAACTCTCTTCGTTCATTGATATCAGTTGTCCCCCAAAATATTTTCCTTTTCGACACAACGGTCAAAGAAAACATCCGTTATGGGAATCCTGATGCGACAGATGAAGAAGTGGTAACTGCCGCCCAACAGGTCAATGCCCATGACTTTATCTCCCGCTTCCCCCTCGGTTATGAAACTGAAGTCGGTGAAGGAGGAATCCGGCTGTCCGGCGGCCAGAAACAATTGATCTCTTTTGCCCGCGCCTTGATTTCCCGGCCCGATATCATCATTTTGGATGAAGCGACATCCAGCGTTGACAGCTATACAGAACTGCTCATCCAACAAGCTCTCACTGAGCTTCTCAAGGGGCGGACATCTTTGATCATCGCCCATCGCTTTACGACACTGGAACGGGCTCATCGCATTGCTGTTCTTAATCAGGGAGTCATTGAAGCTGTCGGCTCCCATAAGACCTTGATGAAGGAAAACCATTTATACAAAGGCCTTTATCAAAAACAGCTCCTTGGGAAAGGATCAACATGAAAAAGTCCGCAAATCGGCCATTCTTTCCCCTCCTGAAAGAGTTGAAAGCCTTATCCGATGAAAGCCGATTCCTTATTGTGGATCTCCTGCTCAGGCGGGATTATTGTGTCAAAGCCCTGGCCAGAGAAATCAAAATATCTGAACCCGCTGTCTCTCAACATTTAAAAATCCTCCGCGATGCCGGCCTTGTCTACGGAACCAAAAAAGGGTGCTATATCCATTATAAAGTCAACAGAGGTGTTTTAACTCTTCTTTCTGAACGCATACAGTCCTGGTCAGAGCAAACGAGAGAAGAAACCTCTCAACAGAATCATGCAAAGGACAGAGCTTGTTACTAAGATTCCGGCTGTAATTCTTATGTCCGGCCCGTAACGGGAAAGCAAAATTTAGCAGGTAAGGGGTTTTGAGACGATTTGATGAAAAAGAGATCATCTCTATCTCTTGTGCGGTGCCATCTTCCCCCGGGAAACTCCTCGGTAGGCGGAGTAAAATGAAAGACAATTTTTTTTACTCCCGGGAAAGAGAGCAAACTCAAATATTCCCCCACAGAAAACTTTCGGGGGCAGATCAAATCATATAAGTGGAGATCTTCGCCCATCTGTCTGCAAATCAAAAGGCCTTTTTCAATATCATCACAGAGAAGACAGTCCCCAAATGCATAGAGGGCATGAAAAAGAGTAATGGCATATCCTGAAATTAAACTCAGGGACTCAGAAAGCGGCTTACGTGAAAAGACAATCTTGTCCAGGAGCCTGCAGTCCTCTTCTTTATTCAGTTCAAGTGAGCGAAGGGTTCTTTTGGATGATGATGAAAAATCAAACGGACAGGAAAAAACATGCTGAGGGCTTTCAACAAAGCCGAAACGGGGATAAAATGCCGTAACACTATCATTGGCAAAAAGAAACCAGAATGAAAATTGTCCCTCATATTCCTTTGTGATGTTTGCCATGAGCTCCCGGGCCAGTCCCCTCTCCCTGTAGTCGGGATGGGTCATCACCGTTCCCAACTGAAGGGCATCCAACTCCCGACCCCGAATCAAAAAACGCATCTTTGCAACAGAGACATTGGACACAGCCTTCCCTCGGTCAAAGAATGTATAGCAGACAAAGGAATCATCCCACCACCCGCTTGTATAGAAAGGTTCAAAATCCAGGCCGAAGATTTCTTGAGACAAATCATTAAAGGCATGACGCAAAGAAGGGGTGTCTTTATAATGCGAATAAAAGGTAAGAGAATTCACTATTATTTTCCTCAATTTTTAAAAAAAAGGGCTCTTAAGGCAAGAGCCCACAAAAGTCCCGGAGATCATTTATTCTACAGGAACAGGAGTCCCTTTAGGCTCAGGCAGTTTTTTCGGCATGGGATCATCGATTATGACAGTCGGATATTGTTTCAGATAAACAGTATTACTTTCATAGTTATAGGGATGCTCCGCCCAGTTGCTGCTATCCGAAAAAACACCTTTATTCGGGGGTAAAGTAATATTTTTTATCTTCTTTGTAAAATCGCCCCTAAACCAATGCATCTCATAAATGGTTCCCGCCGCCATTTTATGAAACACGACTTTTTTCATACCCATTTTGTTCCATTGCTCGATAACGGACTCCAGTATATAACCGTTAAAAACATTCTCTTCATTTGGGTCACGTATAACGGCAAATACATATGAGCGAGGATGCTCATATGCTCCTCTTAATCCGGTGGTCACATTGACCCAACGGATCGTCTCACTTTCAACCCAGACTCCTTCGATAGGATCCAAGGTCTCCGCATTGTTTTTGAAATAGTCCATCATCTCTTCCTTTGCCATCGACGTCATAGGCCATGTCGCTTGTTTATCCATCAAATGCTGATTCGCAGCAGCACAGCCGGTTAAAAAAACAACCAAAATCACAATCAGAAACCAAACACCTTGCTTCATAAAGGCTCCTTTCATCTGCCTGAACATCCAGTATAATGCAACCCCTTTCATTTGTCAAAGTAAGAACAAATCAAAAAAAAGGCCCGAAACAAAGTCCGGGCCTTGTCAAGAGAACCGTTTTTCGGATTACTGAATAAGCGTGGGAGTTAATTGGCCGACTTTTTCCCATGAAGGGTCAGGATTCAAAGTCACAGCCACATAAAGAGTACTTTCTTTATAAAGATGCGCCAGCCGGGCTTCGCTTGATTCGGCCTCTCCGCCACAGGCTTGGAACGCTCGACATACCTGGATGCTCGCAGTCTTTCGTTCTTTCTGACAAGCA